>Ga0187878_1000585_pt1 | contig 40420 bp, 34 predicted proteins | sample June2016WEW_17_1_FD_132979 | JGI IMG/M metagenome (GOLD analysis project Ga0187878, IMG submission 132979) | Peatland microbial communities from SPRUCE experiment site at the Marcell Experimental Forest, Minnesota, USA - June2016WEW_17_150 | ecosystem: Environmental > Terrestrial > Soil >... | reverse complement strand
TGAACCTGCTCCACCGCTCGGGTCCGGATCTCTTCCAGCGCCTTGTGATCCAAAGACCGGCCATCTCGTCGGGTCATACCCCATTATACTCGATGTCTACCTACTTATGGCCGGATTAATAACCCCTGGGTCGTCCTCCAAACGGTCTCGCGCGACCAGATCGAGCGCGTGCTAGGCGATCCCATTTTCCGCAAGAACGTGGATGGACTGGTCGAAGCCAGCCGGCAGGCGGGGGAGGCGCCCTCTTGGTTTCAGCAGAATCACGCGCAGACCCCGCTGACCTGTGTGGCCTATTTCAGCATGGAGTTCATGTTGAGCGAGGCTCTGCCCATTTATTCGGGCGGGCTTGGCAATGTGGCAGGCGATCAACTCAAGGCCGCCAGCGATCTGGGCGTGCCGGTGGCCGGTGTGGGACTGCTCTACCAGCAAGGCTATTTTCGCCAGGTGATCGACAAAAACGGAGAGCAACAGTCCCTCTTCCCGTATAACGATCCCGGACAGTTGCCGATCACGCCGTTGCGCCAACCAAACGGGGAGTGGTTGCGGTTGGAGATCGCGTTACCCGGTTACTCGGTCTGGCTGCGCGCCTGGCAGGCCCAGGTCGGCAGAGTGAAACTCTACTTGCTGGACAGCAATGACGCGGCGAACTTCCCCGCTCATCGAGGGATTACCAGCGAGCTCTATGGGGGCGGGCCGGAGCTGCGCCTCAAGCAAGAACTGCTCCTCGGGATCGGCGGATGGCGGCTGCTCCGCGCGCTCGGCATCCAGCCGGAAATCTGTCACCTGAATGAAGGGCATGCGGCCTTCGCCGTGTTGGAGCGCGCCCGGAGCTTCATGGAAGAGACAGGGCAGCCCTTCGAAGTGGCACTGGCCGTCACTCGATCGGGCAATCTCTTCACCACACACACGGCGGTGGCCGCCGGCTTTGACCGTTTCGCTCCGGCCCTCATTGAGCAATACCTCGGTGGATACGCTCAGAAGAAGCTCGGCATTACGCTTCGCGATCTGCTGGCCCTTGGCCGCCGGAACCCGAACGACTCGTCGGAGGATTTCAATATGGCGTATCTGGCAATCCACGGGGGCGGGGCGATCAATGGCGTGAGTCGCTTGCACGGGAAGGTGAGCCGGCACATATTTCTGCCTCTCTTTCCGCGCTGGCCGGAGGACGAAATCCCGGTCGGACACGTGACCAACGGAGTCCACATGCCGACCTGGGACTCGGCCCCGGCCGACGATCTGTGGACGGAGGCCTGTGGAAAGGACCGCTGGCTGGGGACAACGGAAACTTTGGAGCAGGACATTCGCCGCGTCACCGACGCCAGGCTCTGGCACTTTCGCACCGCCGCCAGCAAGTCTCTTGTGGAATACGCCCGCGAACGATTGTCCCAGCAACTGGCCTCCTCGGGCGCATCGCCCGAGGAGGTTGACGGGGCGAAGCATCTCTTTGACCCCAACGCTCTGACGCTGGGCTTTGCCCGCCGCTTTGCCACCTACAAGAGGCCGAACTTACTGCTGCACGACCCGCGGCGGCTGCTTCGCTTGTTGACGAACCCTCAGCGCCCGGTGCAACTCATCATTGCCGGCAAAGCGCATCCAGCGGACCAGGCGGGGCAGGACCTGATACGGCAGTGGACGAACTTTATCCGGCGGCCCGAGACCCGCCCCCATGCCATCTTCCTGAGTGACTACGACATGCTCTTGACCGAGCGCCTGGTGCAAGGAGTGGATGTCTGGATCAACACTCCGCGGCGGCCCTGGGAGGCTAGCGGAACGAGCGGCATGAAGGTGCTCGTCAACGGAGGAATCAATCTGTCTGAGTTGGATGGCTGGTGGGCGGAAGCCTACACGCCCGAAGTCGGGTGGGCGTTGGGGGACGGTCAGGAACATGGCGACGATCCCGCTTGGGATGCTGCCGAAGCCGAGGCGCTCTACGACCTTCTCGAACGAGAGGTGGTCCCCGAGTTTTATACCCGCGACGAGCAGGGCATCCCCACGGCCTGGGTTGCGCGGATGCGGGAAAGCATGGCGCGGTTGACACCGCGCTTTTCCGCGAACCGTACGGTACGCGAATACACCGAGCAGCACTACCTCCCCGCTGCGGCAGCGTACCGCGAGCGAGCTGCCGATAAGGGCGCAGTGGGCGGCCTGGCGGTCAATTGGCAGCATACTCTGGAACAGAAATGGGTAACGTTGCACTTCGGCGAAGTGAAGGTTGAAACTGACGCGGAGCAGCACGTGTTTGAGGTTGAAGTCTATCTGAACGATCTCGACCCGAATGCGGTGCGAGTCGAACTCTATGCCGACGGAGTCAACGGCGACGGTCCGGTGCGGCAGGAGATGACGCGCGTCCGGCAACTGGTGGGCGCGGCCGGCGGGTACGTCTATCGCGCACCGGTGCCCGCGACACGCCCGCCTACGGACTATACGGCGCGCGTGATACCGCACTGCTCCGGCGTGGCGGTCCCCCTGGAAGCCGCTCGAATCCTGTGGCAGCGGTGATTCGATTTCGAATGGAGGAATGCGGATTGGAGAAGGATTGAGACCCGTGAAAACGAATGATCAGCTCGTACCAACCGTGTTCGTCATCTTCGGCGGCGCGGGCGATTTGACCTGGCGGAAGCTGATACCCGCCCTGTTTGATCTTTCCCAGAGCCACAGCATCCCGGCTCATTTTTCGATTGTCGCCGTAGACCGCGTCGAACTCAACGAGGACAAACTGCACAGACGTCTGCATGAGGGAGTCAACAAGTTCTCCCGCCGAGGGAAGGTCACAGCCGAAGAGTGGAACGGGTTCGCCAAGCATATCCGCTACCTGCAGGGCGACTTCAAGGGCCCGCCGACCTATTCAGCTCTCTGCGACCAATCCGCGAAACTGGAAAAGGAGTGGGATGCCAAAACCCACCGCATTTTCTATATGGCCACGCCACCGTCGCTGTTTGGCGAAATCCCGAGGTTGCTCGCGCAAGCCGGATTGGCGTCTGACCGGGAACGGGCGCGGATCGTCATTGAGAAACCGATCGGGTATGACCTGGAATCCGCGCGGGCGTTGAACCGCACCCTCGCCAACAGCTTTCACGAATCCCAAATGTTCCGGATCGACCATTACCTGGGCAAAGAGACCGTGCAGAACATCCTGGCGTTTCGCTTTGCCAATCCACTATTCGAGCCGATCTGGAACCGGCGTTATGTGGACTACGTGACCGTCACCGTTGCTGAAGAGGTGGGCGTCGAACATCGCGGCGGCTATTACGATCGGGCGGGCGCACTGCGCGACATGGTGCAGAATCACCTGATGCAACTGCTCTGTCTCGTGGCAATGGAACCGATGGTCTCCTTCGATGCCGACGAGATTCGCAATAAGAAAGTGGACGTCCTCCACGCGGTCCGGCCGATCCCGCGTGACGCGGTCCATCGGTGCGTGGTGCGCGGGCAGTACGGCAAGGGCTGGATCGGCGGCCACGAAGTGTGTGGCTATAGCGAAGAAGACGGCGTGGCGCCCGATTCACAAACGGAGACGTTTGTGGCGTTGAAGTTGCTCGTGGACAACTGGCGCTGGCAGGACGTGCCATTCTATCTTCGCACCGGCAAACGCCTGCCCCGGCAGGTCTCAGAAGTCGCCATCCAGTTCGGCGCGGTACCGCATCAGTCGTTTCCACCTGAAGCGACGCTCGATTGGCAGCCGTCGCGGCTGGTCATGTCGATCCAGCCCGACCAGGGCATCGTACTGCGCTTTCAGGCAAAACAACCGGGGCCGAAGATGTTGCTGCGGCCGGTGGACATGCAGTTCAATTACCAGGAAGCGTTCGCCGCCCCGTCGCCGGACGCCTACGAGACGTTGCTCTGGGACGTGATGAACAACGATGCCACGTTGTTCATGCGCGCGGACCAGGTCGAGGCAGCGTGGCGGCTGTTAATGCCGGTGCTCGAGGTGTGGGAGGCCAGTCCGCCCAGTGATTTTCCCAACTACGCCGGCGGCACTTGGGGACCGGACGCCACCCAAGGTCTGCTCGCTCAGCAAGGACACAGTTGGCCGCTCCCCATGGAATTGGCAGAGCGCCGCGACAGCAAAGGATAGAACTCATGACTCGACAAAATGTGCCGTTAGGCAGAATCATGGGAATCCCAATTGGATTGGATTATTCCTGGTTTCTGATCTTTGCGCTGCTCACCTGGATGCTGGCCGGCAGTTACTATCCCGCCGAGTTTAAGAACTGGCCGCCTCTGCTTTACTGGTTCACGGGCGCTGCCACCGCAATTATGCTCTTTGTGAGCGTACTGCTCCACGAACTGGGACATTCGGTAATCGCTCTGCGGTTTAAGATTCCGGTCCGCAGCATCACGTTGTTCATCTTCGGTGGAGTGGCCCAGATTGGCGCGGAACCGCCGAGCGCCAAGGCGGAATTCCTCATCGCTATCGCCGGACCAATCGTGAGCCTGGCGCTGGCGGTGTTGTTTACGGTGTTGAAGCCTGCAGTTGCTGCCGTTGAGCCGTTGTGGGGGTTGGTCAAGTACCTGGCCTACATCAACTTCGCGCTGGTGCTCTTCAATCTGATTCCCGGCTTCCCGCTGGATGGCGGCCGTGTGTTCCGGGCGGTCGTTTGGGCCGCTACGAAGAACATGCGCCGGGCCACGCTCCTCGCCGCCAACACGGGCCGGTTGTTTGGTTTCCTGTTCATCTTCCTGGGTGTCTGGCAGATGCTCGGAGGGAACTTTGGCAACGGGCTGTGGATCGCCTTCATCGGCTGGTTTCTCGACAATGCCGCTTCGGCGCAGGTGCATCAAGTCGTATTTCAGGGTCTGTTAGCGGGTCACAAGGTTTCGCAGGCCATGAGCAGTCACTGTGCCTCCGTCCCGACAGACCTGACGTTGGAGCAAGTCGTGGATGAACACATCCTGGGCAGCGGCCGCCGCTGCTTCCTCGTCCATCGCGGAGCAGACATCGTTGGCCTGATGACCCTGCACCGGATAAAAGAAGTGCCACGGCCTGACTGGGCAACCACCACTGCGGCCCAGGTCATGCTTCCCTTGGAACAGTGGAAGCGGACCCAGCCTGACGCCGAGTTGTGGACTGCCCTTCAACAGATGGACCGCGACGGGGTCAACCAACTGCCGGTGATGACCGACAGCCAGGTGGTGGGCATGCTGAGCCGCGAGGACGTCATCACCTTCCTGCGCACGGTGCAGGAACTGAGCTCGTAGCGATGGCACCCTCCCACTGGAATCCGGCCGCCGCGTTGGTCCTTACGATCAATGCCGGCGCATTGAGCATCAAGTTCGCGCTGTGTCGGAAAGGCGAACGCCTGATCCATCGTTTGACATACCGCAGGACGAATCACCACCAGTTGCACGTTCGAGGCTACAAGGAGGAGGGAACTACTACGCCCCCCTCTGACATGGTCGTGCTGAACGAACTCGACCGATTCCGTTTGGTCGGCGACGTGATCGATCGCGTGCCGCATTTGGGCGCGCGAGCCGCCTACGTCCAACAGTCTCTCCGCGACAAGCTGCGCGACCACAGGAACTATATCCGAAAACGCGGCGAGGACATGCCGGAAATTCGCAATTGGAAATGGGGTCTGACTCGGTCAGTGTGACAAGAACTGGAGGATAGGCATCATGCAAGCGACAGCCAGATCCGATGTGAACGAAGATCTGAAATCCCTTCCCATGCCGGAACTGCAGGCAAAGTTGGGGTCATCGCCGGACGGCCTCAGTCAAGTAGAGGCGCAGAAACGGCTGACCCAATATGGGCCTAACGAGATTGAAGAAAAGAAAGCCAATCCGTTCCTCAAGTTCCTCAGCTATTTTTGGGGTCCGATCCCATGGATGATCGAAGCGGCCGTGATTCTATCCGCGCTGGTGCGGCACTGGCCGGACTTTTTCATCATCCTCGTTCTTCTATTGGCCAATGCCGCAGTCGGTTTCTGGGAGGAATACCAGGCAGGTAACGCCATCGCCGCGCTGAAGGCCAAGCTGGCGATTCGGGCCCGCATCCGGCGCGATGGGAAGTGGAGTACCGTCGCAGCGCGGGAACTGGTGCCCGGAGACGTCATTCGCGTTCGTCTCGGCGACATCGTGCCGGCGGATGCCCGCCTGTTGGAGGGCGACCCGATGGAAGTGGATCAGTCCGCGCTGACCGGTGAGTCGTTACCTGTCACGCGCAAGACCGGCGAAACGGTCTACTCGGGCTCGATTGTCCGTCAAGGCGGGACTGATGCACTGGTCTATGGTACGGGTCAGAACACCTACTTCGGGAAGACCGCACAACTCGTGCAGGAGGCGCACACCGTCAGCCATTTCCAACGCGCCGTGTTGAAGATCGGCGACTACCTGATCGCGCTGGCGGTGGTGCTCGTGATCATGATTCTCGCCGTCGCGCTGTTCCGCGGGGATCGGATGACCACCACCCTGCAGTTCGCATTGGTGTTGACAGTGGCTGCGATCCCCGTGGCGATGCCCACGGTGCTGTCGGTAACGATGGCCGTGGGGGCGCGCGTGCTGGCAGCGAAACAGGCGATTGTTAGCCGGCTGGCGGCGATCGAGGAACTGGCGGGCATGGACGTGCTGTGCTCGGACAAGACTGGCACCCTGACCCAGAACAAGTTGACGCTGGGCGAGCCGTTCCGCGTGGACGGCGTCGCACCCGAGCAAGTGATTCTCAGCGCCGCGCTGGCGTCGCGCGCGGAAGACCAGGACACCATCGATCTGGCTGTGCTGAGCGGTCTGAAGAACGATCAAGCTTTGGAGGGCTACCAGGTGGTCCACTACCAGCCCTTCGACCCGGTGCACAAGCGCACCGAGGCCACCGTTAAGACCGCGGACGGGCAGACGTTCAAGGTGACGAAGGGCGCGCCGCAGGTGATCTTGGAGTTGGCGGCCAATGCCGCGCAGGTAAACCCCGCGGTCGAGAAAGCCATCAACGAATTCGCAGCGCGCGGCTTCCGTTCATTGGGCGTGGCGCGGACGGACGCGCAGGGGCAATGGCAGTTTCTGGGCGTCCTCCCGCTCTTCGATCCACCCCGCGAGGATTCCAAAGCGACCATCGCCGCCGCGCGGCAGATGGGCGTGAACGTGAAGATGGTCACGGGTGATCAGTTGGCCATCGGCCGGGAAACCGCTGGACAACTGGGGCTGGGCAAGAACATTCTCGATGCCAGCGGCTTCGGCGATACCCGCCATCATGAGACCGCGCAGTTGGCGGAGTCTATCGAGAACGCGGACGGCTTCGCCCAAGTGTTCCCCGAACACAAGTTCCACATCGTGGATGTCTTGCAGCAGCACAATCACATCGTCGGAATGACCGGCGACGGGGTGAACGATGCGCCGGCGTTGAAGAAGGCGGACGCGGGCATCGCCGTATCGGGCGCGACGGACGCGGCCCGGGCGGCGGCGGACATCGTTTTGCTGACGCCGGGCCTGTCGGTGATCATCGACGCGATCAGGGAGAGCCGCAAGATCTTCCAGCGGATGAACAGCTACGCGACGTACCGGATTGCCGAGACGATTCGCGTACTGTTCTTCATGACGTTGTCGATTCTGGTTTTCAACTTCTATCCCGTGACGGCCGTCATGATCGTGCTGCTGGCATTGCTCAACGATGGAGCGATTCTGTCTATTGCCTACGACAATGTGCGCTACTCGGAACAGCCGGAGTCTTGGAACATGCGTCTGGTTCTGGGGATCGCGACGGTGTTGGGCGTGGCCGGGGTGATTGCGTCGTTCGGGCTGTTCTATCTCGGTGAGCGTGTGTTTCACCTCGACCGTGACGTGATCCAGTCCCTGATGTACCTGAAGCTGTCCGTGGCGGGGCACCTGACCATCTTCGTCACGCGCGCGCGCGGCCCATTCTGGTCGACACGCCCCGCACGGATCTTGCTCTTCGCGGTCCTCGGGACGCAACTGGTGGCCACGTTCATCGCTGTTTACGGACTGTTCATGCCGCCGATTGGCTGGGGCTGGGCGTTGGCCGTTTGGGGTTACGCCTTGGCGTGGTTCTTCGTCAATGACCGGGTGAAACTGGCTGCGTATCGGATTTTCGATCCACATCAAATCGGGCTGTTGGGCAGGGCATCAGCAGGCTAGGGCGGAACGGGGCAAGATCGCCTTCACGCCCAAGGCACTGGTGGATCGAGGGATTGCCAAGAGCCTCGAAGACTTCAGACAGGGCCGCGCCTGCCGGTGTGCGCAAGAGCAACGAGTACCAACTGCGCGAAATCAAGCCGCCCCCGAAGTGATCGGAGATTTGACGGTAAACCGTCCCAGGGAGCGAGCTCAGTGAAAATCGTGCGACGCCGTCGCCGCCGTTGGCGTCCGCAGCGCCGTCATGCGGCCGGCCTTCACCGAGACCACGCCGTCCTGCTTTTGGAGCGTGCCTTCGACGAGCAGGAACGGCGCGTTTACCAGCACCAGGCGGTTGGCTTCGAACACGTCGGGAGTGACGATGATGTTCGAGATGCCGCTCTCGTCTTCCAGGCTCAGAAACACGAAACCGTGGGCCGTCGCCGGGCGCTGCCGCACGATCACGCATCCGGCCACGCGCACCGGCCGGCCGTGGCGCATCCGGGCGAGGTCGGCGGCGCGGGAAACGCCGCGCGCACGCAGTTCCTCGCGCCGGTAGGCCATCGGATGCCTCCCGATGGTCACCCCCGTGCCTCGGTAATCCGCGTCCAGCCGCTCGAAGTCGTCCATGGGCGTCAGCGGAGAAGGAGGCGCGCCTTCTTCCAGTCCTTCGAGAAGCGGCCCCACCGGCCGGATCGCCCGGCTGGATTCCCACAGCGCGCCGCGGCGGTCCACGGAGGCCAGCGCATTCAGCGCCCCCACCTGGGCCAGCGTCGCGATCTCGTCCTTCCGCAGCTCGGGCACGCGGCGCACCAGGTCGTCGATGGATGAGAACGGGCCGGCGCGCCTCTGGCGCACAATCGCCTCCCCCGCCTCCTGGCGCAGGCCCCGCACATATTTCAACCCCAGCCGGACGCACTCGTTCTCGATCGTGCAGAGCCACTCGGACCGCGTCACATCCACCGGCGACACGCGCAGTCCGTGCCGCTGCGCGTCCTTGATAATCGTCGAGGGATGATAGAACCCCATCGGTTGATTGTTCAGCAGCGCGGCGGTGAAGGCAGCCAGGTAATGGCACTTCAGGTACGCGCTGGCGTAGGCCAGCAGCGCGAAGCTGGCCGCGTGCGATTCGGGGAAGCCGTACAGCGCGAACGACGCGATCGACTGCACGATGGTATCCTGGGCCGCTCCGGAAATGCCGTTGCGCTCCATGCCGCTGCGCAGCCGCACCTCGATCTCGCGCATCTTCGCCTCGGCCCGCTTGTGGCTGAAGGCGCGCCGCAGCTCCTCGGCCTCGCCCCCGCTGAAGCCCGCCGCGATCATCGCGATCCGCAGCAACTGCTCCTGGAATAGGGGCACGCCGAGGGTGCGCTTGAGCACCGGCTCGAGCGACGGATGCAGGCAGTCGGCCGGCTCGCGCCCCTGCCGCCGCTTGATGTACGGATGGATCATCTTGCCCACGATCGGCCCGGGCCGGACGATGCCCACCTGCACCACCAGGTCGTAGAACTTCCTGGGATACAGGCGCGGCAGCGTGGCCTGCTGCGCGCGGCTTTCGACCTGGAACATGCCGACGGTGTCGGCGGTCTGCAAGGCCCGGTAGGTAGCCGGGTCGTCCGCCGGCAGGCGCGCCAGATCGACCTCCTCGCCGCGGGACTCGCGAATGAGCTGGAGAGTGTCTTCGAGCGCCGCCATCATGCCCAGCCCGAGCAGGTCCACCTTGATCAGCCCCAGGTCGGCGCAGTCGTCCTTGTCCCACTGCACTACCACGCGGCCGGGCATCGTGGCCGGCTCGAGCGGCACCACCGAATCGAGCTGGCCCTGGCAGATCACCATTCCGCCGGAGTGCTGGCCGAGATGCCGTGGCAGGTCCTGCACCGCGCGATAGAGCTCGAGGAATTTCTGAACGCGGGGGTGGGTGAGGTCCAGGCCCGCCTCGCGGAACTGGCGTTCGGTGGTTCCCGCCGGGTCCTTCCATCCCCAGGTGTGCGCCAGCGAGGAGAGGCGCGCCACCACCTTCTCGTCGAAGCCGAGCACCTTGCCCACCTCGCGCGCCGCCGAGTGCCCGCGGTAGGTGATGACGTTGGCGGTCATCGCGGCGCCGTGTTTTCCGTAGCGCTCGTAGACGTATTGGATCACGCGCTCGCGCTGCTCCCCGCTGGGCAAATCCAGATCGATGTCCGGCCACTCGCCCCGCTCTTCGGAGAGGAAGCGCTCGAACAGCAGGTCCATGCCCACCGGGTCCACCGCCGTGATGCCGAGCGAATAACACACGGCGCTGTTGGCCGCCGAGCCGCGCCCCTGCGCCAGGATGCCGCTGGCGCGGCAGAACTGCACGATATCCCAGACGATGAGGAAGTAGCCCGCCAGCTTCAGCTTCTCGATCAGAGCCAGCTCGCGCTCGATCTGCCGCCGCGCGCGCTCGTGATAGGGCTGGTAGCGCTGGCGCGCCCCCTCGTCCGTGCGTTTGCGAAGAAACGAGTTCATCGTCTCGCCCTCCGGCACGGGATATTTCGGGAACTCGTACCCCAAATCCGTGAGCGCGAATTCCAGGCGCGACGACAGTTCGCAGGTGTTGGCGATGGCCTCCGGCAGATCGGCGAACAGCCGCGCCATCTCCGCCGGCGGCTTCACGTGCCGTTCGGAGTTGTTTGCGAGCAGCCGGCCCGCGCTCTCGAGCGTCGCCTTATTGCCCACGCAGGTCAGAACATCGAAGATCTCGCGCTCCGCCGCGTTGGCATGGCAGACGCCGTTGGTGGCGAGCAGCGGAATGTGCATCCGGCGCGCCAATTCCACGACCGCCTGGTTGCGCGCCTCCTCTTCGCGATTCAAGTGACGCTGCAACTCGGCGTAAACGTTCTGGCGGCCGAACGCCTCCGCCAGCCGTTCCAGGCACTGCCTTCCTTCGCCCGCTTCGAGCGCGGCGGCGAGCGGCCCCTCCGCGCCGCCCGTCAGGCACACCAGCCCGTCGGCGTACTCGGCGATTTCTTGCGGCCGCGCCGCGGCTTCGTATTTCTTCGCGCGTAGTTTCATGCGCGTGATCAGCCGGCAGAGACTCTTGTATCCCGCGCGGTTGAGCGCCAGCAGCGTGTACACCGCCCCATCGGTGGCCGTGACCTCCGCGCCGACGTGCGCGCGCACGCCCGCCTTCTTCGCCGCGAAATGGAACCGCGGCGCGCCATACACTCCGTCGCGGTCCGCGAGCGCCATCGCCGGCAGTCCCAGCGAGGCGCACACGCCCGCCAATTCCTCGGGCAGCGAAGCGCCGCGCAAAAAGCTGAACGCCGAGCGCGCGTGCAATTCGATGTAGCGCTCAGTCATAGCGGCCCTCGACAAACCACTCCCCACCATGCCGGTCGCGGTAGAGGCGATAGAGCGCGCCGCCGCTCAGCGTCACGTCCCACTCGTCGCGCGACCAGGTATCCGGGCGCCACCAGTCGCCCGAAGTGCGCCAGGGGCCGGCCATCTGCAACACCCGGCCGCGCACGCCGCGCGCCTCGACCCGCGCGGGCCGGCCGTTCGGCGCCTGCACCTGGGCGCGCAGCGCGGGACGAAAGACGCGCAGGGCGAGAGTGGCGTCGGCATGAGTGCCGACGCGGCAGCCTAAAGGCCGCGCCACAGTGAAGCGCTTCAGCCGGAACGCGCCCGGCCGGTGCGTGTCGAGCAGCTCCGGCGAGCCCACGTTTCCCTCGCCAACCAACTTCGCGATGCGCGCCAGCGTCAGCTCCAGCTTTTGCGGCTCGGGCGCCGGCGGCAGAAACAGCCCGTGCTGGACCACCCGCGGATTCACCGGCTCGGCCGAGAGCGAAACCGCCGTCACCGGCGCCGGCGGCGAATGCGCATCCAGGTCCAGCGAGAGCAGCTTCAAGAACGCCTTCGCATCCCGCATGGGGAAGGGAAGCCGCAGCGTCCGCTCGTGCGCGCCCCCGTTTTCCAGTTTCAGCCGCAGCCGCAGCTCGTGCGTGGCGAGGCCGTGGGAATCCAGCCGCGCGCACAGCGCCCCAAGCAGCCGCGCAAGAAGGAACGACAGCGGCTCGAGCAGCACCAGCGGGTATTCGAGATCGAACGACTCCTCGAACGCGGGCGGGGGATTGGCCGGCTTCAGCGGCCGGTTGCCCGCGCCACGCGCCAACTTCTGAAGGTGCACGCCCAGCGGGCCGAGCCGCTCGGCGATCCCATCCTCGGGCAACGCCGCGAACTCGCCGAACGTCCGGATACCCCACATCGCCAGTGTCGCGGCAATTTCCGGCGGCGCTTCGAGCAGCTCGCTCGGCAGGAGGCCAGCCTCTTTTTCCGACATAACAACGGTGCCAGCGAAACCACGGGCCCCGTGCACCGCCGCGTCGGGGTTCGCCGCCACCGCGACATTCGCCGCCAGTCCCAGCTCCGCCGCCCGCCGCGCCATCGCTTCCGCCACGTTTCGCGGCGAGCCGAACAGGTGCGTCAGACTGCCGATATCGAGCGTCACCGTATCTGGCGCGGTCTCCTCCACCCAGGGAGAAAAATCCGACGCGCACTCGAGCAGCCGTGCGTGGCGCTCCGGGGAGATGCCCGGAACATGGATCGAAGCGAACATCCCTCACCCCAAGGCCCTCGCGTCGAAGGAGGCCGCTTGTGACCGCACCGGTTTGCGCGGTGTGGCGGCCAGCCGCGCCCCGCGCAGCAGTTCCGAGCAGCCCGCCGCGCCGCTCCACGCCACTCCCTCCCGCTCGATCTCCAGGATCAGCGAGGCGCAGGACTTCACCGTCGGCTCGCGCTCGACGACGACGAGCGCCGCCGGTGTGTCCTCGATGGCGCGCCGCAGGCGGAACCACGCCGCCAGGGGGATGCGCCGCGCGATCTGCGGCGGCACGTCGCCCAGGTCCAGCGCCACAAAGCCGAAGCCGCCGCCCTGAATCAGCAGGTCGACCGCTTTGAGCGCATGCTCAGGGTTTGTAGCGCATCGCACCCACAGCAGCCTCTCGAGATCCACCCCGGCGGAGGCGGCCGAAGCCGGGTCCAGCGCGTCGCTCGAATCCACCAGTGCGCAGACCTCTTCCCGCCCCGTCGCCCCGGCCAGAATCGACAGCAGCAGGCTGGTGCGGCCCGAGGAGGCCGGGCCATAGAGGTCGGTGATGGCGCCGCGCGGCAGCCCGCCGGTCAGCGCATCCAGCGGGGCCACGCCGCTGGGGACGAATTCGAGCGCCGGCCGCAGTCGAAACGTGAGCTGGGCGGCCACCAGAGGGTCGAGTGCAAGGGAATTCACGGGGGCCTACTTTCGCCTTTTATTCGCCTATACGTCTACCATTGTGCCCCGGCCAAATTCCGTTGTCAACCCCCTCTCTCCTGCTCAAAACCGGCTTGACTTCCTTACAGCTTCCCGCATATATTCGGACTCTGACCTGGGAGTGGGGCGTGGTTCGCAGCGCGTGTTCCGGCGTGGCCTTGCTGGTCCTTTGCCAACCTGGATTGGCGGCCGAGGCGCAAGCTCCTCGTGTGAATGGCCCTAAGCCGGCCACCGTCGAGGCGTTCAACCGGTACATCCGGCTCACCGAAGCCCGCCTGGATGCCCGCCTGGAGAGCGGCTCAGGCTATCTCTGGGCCGATACGCCCGAGCGCCGCGCCCGGCTCCGAACCGGCGAACTGATCTGCGAACCGGTGACCAGGCGGGGGGAGTTTCCCGTTTCCGCCGGCCTGATTCACGACTGGGTAGGGGCGGTCTTCATTCCTGGAGTCGCGCTCGAGGATGTGCTGGCCCTGGTACAGGACTACGACAACCACAAGACGACCTACAAACCGGAAGTCATTGCTTCCAGACTGCTGCGGCGCGACGGCAACGAATTTCAGGTGTACCTGCGCCTGCTCAAGCGCAAGGTGATCACGGTTGTGCTGGACACCGAGCACGACGCGCGGTATCTTCCGCTGGCCGGCAGGCGCTGGCGAAGCCGGTCCTACAGCACGCGGATCGCGGAGATCCAAAACCCCGGCGGACCTCGCGAGCGCGCGCTCGCCCCCGGCGAGGACCACGGCTTCCTGTGGCGCCTGGACTCCTACTGGACGTTCCAGGAGGGGGACGGCGGCGTCTACGTGGAATGCGAGGCAATCTCGCTCAGCCGCGACGTGCCCGCGGCGCTGGCCTGGCTCATCCGTCCGATCGTTCGGAGCCTCCCCAGGGAGGCGGTGTCCAATACCCTCAGGGCAACCCGCGCCGCGCTGCGGAGGGCCGGTCCCGCGCCCCCGCGGACGGCCGTTCCGGCGCTGCACTGAGGCGGCGGACCCGCATGAAGAAGTTTTGCCTCCAGATGACAATTCCATGACGTCGGAGCCGGCGCACGGCCTAGAATCGGAGTTGGCGCAGGGAGGGCGCCCCATGCACTCGCTCCGGCCGGGTCATCGGCTGCGGCTCCTGCTGTTCCTGGGGGCGGTACTGGCGCCCTGCATGATCCTGGTGGCCCTGAGCATCCAGATCGTCCGCCAGGAGCGCGAACTGCGGGAAAAACGCCGCGTCGATGAGCAGCGCCAGCTTGCTCGCGAGATCCGGAACGACTTGGCCGCGCGCCTGGAAGCGATCCAGCGCGATGAGATCCGTACCGACCTCGAACCCGGGCAGAGCTACCGTCATCGCGAGGTGGCCCTCGTGGCCTGGCTCGATGAGGACAAACTGGTTCTGCCCTGGGAACGGGACCGGGCGGCTCGCACATCCCGCGATCTGATCTCGAAGGCCGATTTTGAGCCGGCTCTCCGCGATTGCGAGCGGTCGAACCTGGTCGCCGGGCACCCGCTCGCCTCGGCCTGCTTTCAGCAGGTGCTGGCCGCCGCAAAGCATCCTGCGCAGGCGGCCTACGCCCGGTTCCTGTGGGCCGACGCCCTGGATCGCGCCGGCGAGCGCGCTCGCGCGGAGGGGCCTTTTCGCGCTCTGCTGAATGCCGGACCCGAACTCACCGACGAGGACGGTGTGCCGCTCAACCTGCACGCCGCCCAGCGCTTCGCGGAGTCGGGAACCCACCGCAAAGAAGTGGTCGAGCGCATACGCGCCGCGCTGGCTCGGCCGTGGCTCCCACCCGTTGCCTGTTTCCTGGTGTCGCAAGTTGCCGCGCGGCTCGACCGCCCGCCGGCCGCGGCTGCCGAGGCGCGGGAAATCAAGGAGGCTGCGGCGGCGCATGTACGGCTGGTCGAGCAGGCCCAGTCCTTGCAGAACGATTTTGCCCGGCTGGGCCTGCTGGCGGTGGACGGCCGCCCAACACCGCTCTGGGTTTCCTATGGCGACGAGCGCTGGCTCGTCGGTGCGACCGGCGAGCCGAAACCAACCGCTGTGATCGCCGTCCGCGCCAAGGAGCTTTTCCAGCCCATCGAGACCCGGCGGGCGGTGCGCTTCGCCGCTGCCGGCGAGTCGCTTGGCGACACGTTTCCGGGACTGACGATCGTGCCGGTCTCCGCCGTTACCCCGTCCGCCAGCGGCGACTTTGAGCGGCAACTCCTCTTCTTTACCGTGCTGCTCGTTGCGGCCGCCACCGCCTTTGGCGCCTATTTGCTGTGGCGCGACCTGCGCCGCGAGATGGCGGCCGTCGAGTTGCGCGCGCAGTTCGTCGCCAGCGTTTCCCACGAGCTGAGAACGCCTCTGACCGCGATTCGAATGTTTGCCGAGACCCTGCAAATGGGCCGTTCCAAGGACCCCGAGACCGCCTCCGAGTACCTGGAGACGATCGTGAACGAGTGCGAGCGGCTGTCCAGGCTGGTGGACGGTGTGCTACTGTTTGCCAAGCTGGAGCAAGGCAAGAAAACCTACCACTTCCGATCGGTCCCGGTGGCGGAAGCGGTTGCAGCCGCGGTTCGCGCGCTCCGCTACCCGCTCTCCCAACAGGGCTTCGATCTGCAATTGAGCGTGGAGCCCGACCCGCTCACCATCCGGGCCGACCGCGACGCCCTCGAGCAGGCCATCCTCAACCTGCTGACCAACGCGATGAAATACTCCGGCGACGCCCGGCAAATCGAGTTGTCCCTCTTCCGCCATGACGGCGACGCCGTGATCCGCGTGACCGACCACGGCGTGGGCATCGCCCCGGAAGCGCGGCTCCGCATCTTCGAGAAGTTCTACCGGGCGCCGACCCCGGAGAACCAGTTGATCCCCGGCACGGGCCTGGGCCTGGCGCTGGTGGCCCACATCGTCAAAGCGCACGGTGGACGCGTGGAGGTCGAGAGCGCCCCCGGGCGCGGCAGCACCTTCTCCCTCCATCTCCCTCTACAGAGCAAGCTATGAGCCTCATTTTGGTTGTCGAAGACGACGCCGCGATCCTGCGCGGTTTGGCGGACAACCTCCGCTTCGAGTCCTATACCGTACTGACGGCCGCGGACGGCGAGTCCGGCTATCGTCTGATCCTGGAAAAGAAGCCCGACCTGGTCATCCTCGACCTGATGCTGCCCAAACTGAGCGGATACGAGATCTGCCGCAAGGTCCGCGCCGCTGGAATCCAGACGCCGATCCTGATGCTCACGGCGCGGGGCGAGGAGGCGGACCGGATTCTGGGGCTGGACCTGGGCGCGGACGACTATGTCGTCAAGCCCTTCTCGATCCGCGAGTTGATGGCCCGCGTTCGGGCCATTCTCCGGCGCGCGAATCCGGCCCGGGCGCTGCCCGAACGGCTCGAGTTCGACGACGTCGTGGTGGACTTTCTGGCGTACGCGGCCCACAAGGGGGGAAAGCCGCTGGAGATGACGCGCAAGGAGTTCCAGGTTCTCCGGCTGCTGGCCTCTCGGGCGGGAGAGGTCGTCACCCGGGACGAGTTGCTCAACGAAGTGTGGGGATACGAGAACTACCCCACCACTCGCACGGTTGACAACCACCTTGCGGGCCTCCGCGCCAAGCTCGAGCGCGACCCCGCCGACCCGCAGCACCTGCGGACCGTTTATGGGGTGGGCTACAAGTTCCAGGCGACGCCCTAGCGGGCGCCCGCAACCGAGGGACTGCCTAGGCCGTCCGCCGTTGGGACGGCTCGGGCTGTCCCCGGTTGCCCCCTCGAGTATGTCCGCACGCGCTCCTATCGGACCAGCGCCTGCTGCTGGCTGGCGCTCGACTGCTCCATCAGGCCGCCGCCGCAGCGGTGCGCCGGAGGCGGGTCGCGCAGAAGCTCAGCAGGCCGGCCACCCAGCCCTGGAGGGCCGCCACCTGACGGCAGCGCTCGTCCGGATGGGTGTTGGCCTTCCACCACAGCCCCGCCATGTCGGGCCAGTTGCGAAGCTCGAAACCTTTCTGCGTCACGAAGTAGCAGGAGTAGGTGCAGCCGCTGCACTGGCGGCGGTAGGAGAAATCGGCCTGGCGAAGCTTGCGCGGGAAGTCCGGGTCCAGCACGTTCAGAGGTGTCCGCGAAGGCTGATCCTGGCACAGCCAGAGATCTCCGTTGGGCTTGACGTCGAAGAACATCCGGCCGGCCTTGCAGCCCCAGTCGTAGGCGGCGCTGCGATACTGTTCCTGGACCCCCCGGTTATAGAAGCGAGCCGAGAGCAACGTCGGCAGGTCGCCATGCTCCAGGTGGCCGGGGCTGACCTTCGCTTGCGAGGAGGTTCGCAGCTTGCCCGTCCCCACGACCACGGGATTCAGCCACACCTTGGCGTCGGGGAATTCTCTCTCGCAATAGGCGATGATGCGGCTGACCTGGCCGCAGTTGGCTTCCGTCACCGTGACGTTCACGGTCAACTGCATTCCTGGAGGCAGGTGGTCGTTCAGATAACGGATCGTCGCCAAGATCTTCGGGCCGGTATGGCTGAAGGGCAAGTCGTTGCCGTCCACTCCGTCCAGCGAGATGGCGATCTCCTTGACGCCCGTCTGGAGCAGCCGCTGATAGCGTTCCAGCGGCATGGTCCCGTTCGAGGTGATCTTGGTATAGAGCCCGCGGCTCACCGCGTACGCCAGAATCTCGGCGAAGTCCTCCCGCAGCAACGGCTCGCCCCCGCCGGAAACGCTCAGCACGGCCACGCCCAGCCGGTCCAGGACGTCGATGACGCGCTTCATGCCCGCGCTGTCCAGCTCCGCGAACTTGGTTTCCTGGATATGGCAGAACCGGCAGCGCAGATTGCACCGGTGGGTAAACGCCAGGTGCGCGAAGTAGGGGCGGTTTCGGAAGACGACGTTGCGCAGCGTGCGCCGGAAGAATTTGCCCGACATCGTGAGTCTCCTTGGCGTCCGGGTCTCTCCCGGACGTTTCCAGACTAAGCGGCGCGGCCTTCCGGGTTGTCCTGGAACTGGCACGCGCTTGCACGGCGCCGGCAATTTGTTTGTCGGGAAACTGTCAGGAGAGTTCGATGTGAAGCCAATTGCGGGCGGGGAGCTGCCGAAACGTGGGTGGAGCGGTGACCGAAGATTCGAGTGCGCCTACATCCGCAGTTCGCGCTTGAGGTCTTCGATGATCTGCTGGCGCTCCTGGCTGCTGAGTTCCTGCTCCAGCCGGCGCAGCGCCAGACCCACCACGTCGCGGTGGTGCAGCTTCGAACCCAGGCCCTCGCGCTCGCTCAGCTCGAGCCAGAGCTCGTGCAGGCGGCCGACGTCCTCGGGCCACAGGCGGGGTGGATGCGGCCCCAGGTTGACGTAAACCGAGGGGCGGCCGGGGCTGATCACTTCGAGCGAGAACGGATGCCGGGGTTCGGGCAGTCTCTCCCAGGCCAGGCCGATGCGCCGCGCCAGTTCCTCCGAGTCCATCTGCGCCGAGACGCCCGTCACCAGCCGGGAAGCCTGAAGCTTCGCGGCGGTCTGCACCATGGCGTCGAACGGATCGACGCCGGGGACCACCAGCAGTTCCACCGGCTTGCCCTCTTTTTCCGCGATCTGCACCACGCGGCTGAACAGTTCCTGCTCGTAGTCGCCGAAATACTGGTCCTCGGAGAGCTCGTACTCTCCCGAGCGCGTGAGCACCGGCCGGACGGTCATCACCACGATATCGTGGCGCCGCAGGTTGGTCTTTCCGAGCACCTGCTGGAGGTGCAGCAGACGGTTGTAGTCGCGCGCGGCCACCAGCACGCACCCGGGGCGCGCCCGGATGGTTTCCGCATCGACCTGTGGGTGGGTTTCCAGGTTGAACTGTTCGAGCAGGCCGGCCTTGTCCCGCCCATGGCGCCGCCGGTTGACCCACTCGGAAACCGTGAACACACTGAACAGCACCACCGTGAAAGAGAAGCCCGAAATCGTGGCCACCTGCTTGGAGAACAGGTTGGCGACGGCCACCAGGGCCAGCACCAGCGTCGTCGCTCCGAGCCCGATCGGGATCTCGACGCCGCGAATGCGAATGTTGAGCGGGAATTTGTATCCCTGGTCGTGCCGCTGGTAGCGCAGCACCAGCACGCCGATGGACTTCAGCAGGAAACTCCAGACCACGCCGAAGGCGTAAGCCTCGCCCAGCAGGTAGACGTCGCCGCGGCTGATGAGGATCGTGATGAGCTGTAGCGCCGCGATGGTGTTCAGAATGCGGTAGGTAGTTCCGAAGCGCCGGTGCGGCTTGCGGAACCAGGGCAACAGCACGCCGTCCTCGGCCACCCGGTTGAGCACCGCGTTGGCGCCGATGATCGCCGTGTTCACGGCGCCCGATAGAATCAGCACGCCCACCAGCACCACAAACGCGTGGAAGACCAGCCGCAACAGCTCCGGCCCGGCCAGGTTCATCGCCAGGCCGCCGATCAGGTTGTCGTAGTACTGCTTGCGTTGCGCCTCCGGGATGATCATGCTGGCGAACAGCGTAACGACTCCGGTCGCGATCAGCGCGTAGACGCAGATGATGTTGGCCGTGATTTTGAGGTTCTTGAGCTTGGGATGGGCGATCTCGCGGTAGACCTGGGCCAGCGTCTCAAAGCCGCTCATCGAGAGCACGGCGTGGCCGAAGGCGATCAGCACCACCACGAACGGGAACTGAAGCCAGCGGGTGCCCTCCCACCACCCCAGCGCTTCCCGGCTGAAGTGCAGGTTGGAGGCGGCCGGCAGCGGCGGCAGATGGAGGTTTCCCCGTACCAGCAGCGTGATCGGACACCAGATCAACAGCGCCACCACCATCACGGTGGTGACCTGCATGATGCGCAGGGCCTTGGTGCTGGACTCGTGAATCCCCTTGACGTTCAGCCACCAGAAATACGCCGTCACAACCATGCCGAAGAAGGCGGCGAAGTAGTTCGGATTGAGCCAGAAACTCTGGTGCGTCAGTATGCAGAAGTCGTTAATCAGCCGGCCCAGATACTGGCCCGCGCTCACCGAACTGATCGGCGCCGTGAGGATGTAGTCGAAGATCAGCGATGAGACCGAGAGCCGGGCGACGAACGGACCCATGCTGTCGCGCACCACCACGTACACGCCGCCCCGCACGAACATGCTCGAACTTTCCAGGTAGACCGAGCGCACCGCGAAGGTGAACAGCATCACCGCCAGCACCAGCCAGGGCGCCGCCCGCCCCACCGCCCGCTCGGCGATGCCGCCGGCGTAGAACGAAGAGGAGGCCAGGTCGCCCAGTACGATGGCGGCGCCGCGCCAGAAAGAGATGAAAGACAGCGCGACGGTGGTGGCAACCACTACCTTCGGGATCGAGCCAGGCCGAGGAATCGATGACATTACGGTACCCGTCTATTCTACGATCATATTAATGATCGGCTCCACTGCCGCCGTTCTTGCCGCCGAAATCGTGGATCGTCTGAAAGCGCGCGGCTACCCGGCGTACCTGGTGGGCGGCTGCGTGCGCGATCTGCTGCTCGGCCGCGAACCGCAGGACTACGACGTGGCCACCGGCGCCCGCCCCGAGGAAGTGGTGTGCCTGTTCCCCAATGCCCAGTTGGTGGGCGCGCACTTCGGCGTGGTGATAGTCTCAAGCGGCGGCGACTCCGTCGAAGTGGCGACTTTTCGCAGCGATCATGCCTATCGCGACGGGCGCCGCCCCAGCGGCGTCGAGTTTGAAACCGATCCCCGGCAGGACGTCGTTCGCCGCGACTTCACCATCAACGGCTTGCTCATGGACCCGCGGAGCGGGGAAGTGCTGGACTTCGTGGGGGGCCGCCGCGACATCGAGGCGCGCTTGATCCGCGCCATCGGCGACCCCGGCGCCCGCTTTGGCGAGGACCATCTGCGGATGCTGCGCGCCATCCGCTTCGCCGCCCGCCTCGGTTTCGAGATCGAGCCGGGCACCTTCGACGCCATCCGCCGGCTGCGGGAGAGAATGCGGCTGATCTCGGCGGAGCGCATCCGCGACGAAATCGCGCGCATCCTCACCCAGGGCGGAGCGCGGCGCGGGTTCGAGCTGCTCGACGCCTCGGGGCTGCTCGCTCAGATCCTCCCGGAAGTGGCCGCGATGAAGGGGGTCGAGCAGCCGCCCGAGTTTCATCCCGAGGGCGACGTCTGGACGCATACGCTCATGATGCTGGAGGGGCTGCGCTCGCCGAGCCTGACTCTAGCCCTGGGGGTGCTGCTGCACGACGTGGGCAAACCGTCCACCTTCCGCGCGGCGGACCGCATCCGATTCGACCAGCACGCGGAGACCGGCGCAGGCATGGCGGTCCGGATCCTGGGCCGGTTGCGCTTCTCCAGCCAGGAGATCCGGCAGGTGGAGGCGCTGGTTGCCAACCACCTCCGCTTCAAAGATGTCCGGAAGATGCGGGAGAGCACGCTGAAGCGCTTCCTGCGCAAGGAACGCTTCCAGGAGCACCTGGAGCTGCACCGCCTGGATTGCGTGATGAGCCACGGCCTGCTCGGCAATTACGAGTTCGTCAAGCGGAAAACCGAGGAGCTCCCACGCGAGGAGCTCAAGCCGCGCCCGCTCATCACCGGTCACGAGCTGATCGCCGCCGGCTACCAGCCGGGACCGGCCTTCGCTCGGATGCTCGCGGCCATCGAGGACGCGCAACTGGAAGGCCAGATCCGGACGCCCGACGAGGCGATGTCTCTGCTCCGTGCGCGTTTCCAGCTCCCGGACGGCCGCCCTACGCCGGCCGGTAGCTGAACACCATGTACAGCACCAGGGCGATGATGCAGAGGATGGCGGAGGCCGCCACGACTTCCAGAAGGACGACCCTCTTTTCCTCCGGCTTCGGTTTGTCGCGCCTGCCCGGCTTCAGCACGCCGCAAACCTCCTGCGATCTGTTTACGCCGAATTGGGACTGAAGTCAAGCCTCATGAGGAGCACCGCGCGCCAGGGCCGCGTTGCGGCGCTCCGCGGCGACATCTGCGACCACGCTGCGGAGGTCGCGGATGGGATTATAGCCGATCAGCCGCGCGGCGCGCTCCAGGCACGGGACCCGCCGGAGCATGTCCTCGAAACCTTCGCCATACACGGCGGAATAGGGGACGTGCCTAATGACGCTCCGGCTTCCGGTCACCTCCACCACCAGCTTGGCAAGATCGTTGATCGAGATCTCGCGGTCGCTTCCCAGATTGATGATTTGTCCGCAGCAGGCCGGCTGTTCCAAGATCCGCACCAGCCCTTCCACCACGTCCAGCACATGCACGAAGCAGCGCCGTTGCTCGCCATCTCCGTAGACGGTCAGGGGTTCGCCGGCGAGAGCGGCCTCCACAAACCGAGGCACCACCATGCCGTACTGTCCGGTCTGCCGGGGACCCACAGTGTTGAACAGCCGGACGATGGCGACTGGCAGATGGTCTTCGCGCCAGTGCGCCAGGGCCAAGAACTCTCCCAGGGCTTTGGCGCAGGCATACGCCCAGCGGCGGCTGGAGACAGGGCCCGATACCGTGTCGTCGTCTTCGCGGAACGGGACCGCAATGCCTTTTCCGTACACCTCGCTGCTGCTGGTCACCAGCACGCGCTTCCGATGGCGAGCGCAGCATTCCAGGACCACGCTGGTACCCTGGAAGCTGCTGCGAGTACTCTTGACCGGCTCTTCCATGATCAAGCGCACGCCCACCGGGCTGGCGAGATGGAAGACACGGTCCGCCTCGCGGATGGTGTCCTCCATAAGGGCTTGGTCGAGCACGCTGCCCTGGATCAGACGAAAGCGCCGATTCCCTTCCAGGTGAGCGAGGTTGGAGCGCCGGCCGGTTGAGAAATCATCGACCACCGTAACACCATGGCCGTCTGCGATCAGTCGTTCTGCCAGATGACTTCCGATAAAGCCGGCACCGCCGGTCAGGAGCGCATTATACACGTGGAGTCCTTGAGGAGATTCGAGACTTGCCGGCCGCCCCGGATGAGGGGGGATGCGCACATTCCCTTAGCAGCCGATCATACAACGCTTCCGTCCGCTCCGCCGCGGCGCTGCTGGAGAAAAGCCGGGCGCGCACGCGGCCTTCGAGGCCGAAGCGGCGCAGACGGCCGGGATCGGAGGCCGCCTCGGCGATCGCGCCGGCCAGGGCGGCGGAATCGCCCGGAGGAATGAGCCAGCCGGTCTCGCCGGCTGCTACCACTCCGGGCAGGCCGCCGACCTGCGTGGCAATCACCGGAACCCCGTAAGCCATGGCGTAAATGGCGGACAGCCCCAGGGCCTCCGAGGTCGAATTGATCAGGAACAGATCCAGACCGGCGTAGAACTCTGCCGAAGGTTTCAGATAGCCGGGCAACTGCGCGCAGCCTTGTGCCAAACGAACCTTCTCAAGCACGGCCGGATCGCGGCGAAGGGGGCCGTCGCCCACCAGAAGCATGCGCAGATTAGGGAGGGCCGGGAGCAGGCGGAGAAGCGCCTCCAGAGCCGCGTCCTGGCCCTTTTCCGCGGTGAAGGCCGCCACGTGCCCGACCACAAAGTCCTCCGCACCCAGTCCCCAAGCCTCCCGCATGCGCGAGCGAGCGCCGGGATCCGGCAACTGCTCTGGGAACTCGATGCCCCCTACGATGACCTCAATCCGGCCCTCTGGGATGCCGTTGCGCACCAGAGAGTCCCGGACGGCCGGCGAGAGCGCGATGACACAGTGGCAGGAATGGGAGTACTTCCAGCGGTGCAAGGGCAGGTTGCGCGGTTCGAAAGTCACCAGGCGGTTGGCGACCCGGCACACGGGAATGCCCGCCGTCGCGATCCAGGAGAGCGTCTGGCCGCGGGCGTCGTGAGCATGCACGATCTCGCAGGCATGGCCGCGAAGGAAACGCCGAATACGAAATGCGCTGCCGGCGTAGCAGCGATCTCGCGCGGGGAGGGACAGGATCGGGTAACCTTCCGCCGCGGCCGCTTGCTGAAGAGGGCTGTTCAGCGGGCAGGCGATAGTCTGCTCATGGCCGCGCGCGCGCAACCCGCGGGCGCCCAGCAACAACAACTCCTGCCCGCCGCGCATACCCAAGCCGGTGTCAATGTGAAGGATGCGCATAGGCTCTACGGCGCCAACTGGGGCGGCAGCAGCCAGCGCAGCACGCCGCGGGGCGCGGGGCCGAACTGATCCAGGTCCACTCTGGCGAGGCTCCCCTTCTTCATATCGACTTGAGCGGATGGCGCGCCGAGCAGGTAGGCGATCGCCTGTCCGAGCAAGGGCTCGTGGCCGGCCAGGAGCAACTGGCCCTCGTCCCGGTGGACGTGGATCTCGTCCCAGACCTTGGCCGGAGCGGCGCCCGGCAGGAGCGCGCTGGTTTTGACGAGCGGCGCCCGCGTGCCCAGGATTCCGGCCGCCAGCTCCGCAGTCTCGACGGCGCGCCGCAGGGGACTGGCCAGGATGAGGGAAGCGCCAGCGCCGGCGGCCCGCGCGCGCAGCAGCACGGCTCCGAGCTTGCGCCTGCCCTCGGCCGTCAGCGAGCGCTCCTCATCCGGGATGCGCAGCGATTCTTCCGCGTCGCCGTGCCGGAGCAGATAGATCTCCATCTCTGAACATTCTGGCATACTGAGTTCAGTGACGCTCACAGCCGCTAGCTCCGACTCCGAAACCGCCCGGAGGCGAGCCGCACTCTACATCACCTGGGCCTCGGCGGTCTCGGTTGTGTTTTCGATCGCGGTTTCGCAGATCCTGCTCGGGCTGGCGCTGGTCGCCGTACTGGTTTCGAGGACCAGGCTGCGTCTGCCGAGGATCTGGCTGCCGCTGGCGCTGTTCATGACCGGCACGGTGCTTTCGCTGCTGCTCTCCGGGGACATGCTGGCGGGCCGCCCGCAGATCCGCAAGTTCTACGTGTACCTGACGCTGGTCGTGGTGTTCTCGACCTTCCGCGCGCTGGTAGACGTACGGCGGCTGGTGCTGGCCTGGGCCGCGGTGGGGGGCATCTCGGCGGTCGTCGCGCTGGTGCAGTTCGGGCGGAAGATCCAGGCAGCGCGCGCCTACGGCGGCACGTTTTACGACTACTACGTCCACGAGCGCATCACCGGGCTGATGAGCCACTGGCAGACCCTGGGGGGTGAGCTGATCATCGTGTTGGCGATGCTGGGGGCGTTCCTGATGTTCTCGCCGCGGGCGCGCGGGCGCCTGCTATGGCTCGGGCTGCTGGCGGCGGGCGTGATGGGCGCGGCGATGCTGGCGTCCTACACGCGCGGCATCTGGCTGGCGGCGGCTTGCGCCGGGGTCTACTTGCTTTGGTTCTGGAAGCGCTGGTCGCTGCTTGGCGTGCCGGTTCTGCTGGCGCTGCTGTTATGGCTGAATCCGGGATCGGTGCGGGTGCGCTTCCAGTCCGGATTCATGCCGCGCAAGGAACTCGACTCGAACCGGCACCGGGTGGTGTGCTGGCGCACCGGCTGGGCGATGATCCGGGCGCATCCGTGGTTTGGAGTGGGGCCGGAGCAGGTCGGTCCGAAGCTGATGGAGTACGTTCCGCCCGACATCCCGCGACCGCTGCCCGACGGGTGGTACGGCCACTTGCACAGCCTGTACATTCACTACGCGGCCGAGCGCGGCGTGCCCACGCTGGTAGCCCTGGTCTGGCTGCTGGGGATGGTGCTCTGGGACTTTCTGCGCGCCCTGTGCCGGCTGCCTGCCGGGCGGGGAGAGGAAAAGTCCATACTGCACGGCGCGGTGGCGGCGGTGGTGGCCATCATGGTCAGCGGCATCTTCGAGGTCAACCTGGGGGATAGCGAGGTGCTGGCGATGTTCCTGGCGGTGGTGGCCTGCGGGTACGTTGCGGCCGACTGCGGCCGCAGCCGTCCCGAGTTATCCGGCAACCTCGAAGTGTTAACATAGAGTCGAGCCGAACTCCACCCAGGAGGCGGAGGACCCGAGCCGTTGGGGCGCAGTCCGATGCGGAATCGGACGGGGTACTTTCAAGCCCTAGCCCGTCAGCTAACTTCGCAGGCCGATTTGAAAGCGATCCGCATGGGGACGGATTGACGAGGGGGTACGGCGTGGGTTTCCAGGCGAAACCGGGCGCGACAAAAGTCGTCGTCGCCACCACGGTCATGCTGTCCTTCATCAGCTTCTGGAGGGCGGCCGCCATTGTTCTGAACGACCTCGCCTCGTCCGCGTTCTATGCCGGCGGCATCGCCGAAACCTTCGTGGGGAAATCGGCGCCCTGGTTCATCCTGGGCATCATGCTGTTCTCCTACGCGGTGCGCGCCGTCTACATCGAGAGTTGCAGCATGTTCGTGCGCGGGGGCGTCTACCGCGTGGTCCACGAGGCGCTGGGACCGACGCTGGCCAAGTTCTCCGTCTCCGCGCTGTTGTTCGACTACGTGCTGACCGGCCCCATCAGCGGCGTCGCCGCGGGGCTGTACCTGGCGGGCTTGATCAACGAGACTGCCGAACATCTCCACCACCCCTCCATCAAGGTGCCCCCGGGCTTGTTCGCGGCCGCCTTCGCGATCGTGGCGACCCTGTACTTCTGGCGCAAGAACATCATCGGGATTCACGAGTCCAGCCAAAAGGCCCTGCGCATCATGCAGCTCACCACGGTGATGGTGATCATCCTGATCGTCTGGTGCGTGACCACGCTGCTCACTCGTGGCTTCCAGCCGGTGCCCCTCCCGACGCCTGGGAACATCCACCTGGGCAAGGAAGGCCTGGGCTGGTTGCATGGCAGTTGGCTGGCAACGCTGCCGTTGATCATGGTGCTGGTCGGGCTGGGGCATTCGGTGCTGGCGATGAGCGGGGAAGAAACGCTGGCGCAGGTGAACCGCGAGATTGTCGCTCCCAAGCTGAAGAACCTGGAGCGGGCCGGGTTCGTGATCTTCATCTACAGCATGCTGTTCACCTCGCTGGTATCGTTCTTCGCGGTGATGATCATCCCGGACTCGACCCGCGGAAAATACCTGGGCAATCTGATCGGCGGGCTGTCGATGCACCTGGTCGGGCCCCTGCCATTGCTCCTGCTGTTCCACGTGTTCGTGGTGATTGTGGGCACGGTGATTCTCGCCGGGGCGGTCAATACCGCGATCATCGGCTCCAACGGCGTACTCAATCGGGTGGCAGAGGATGGCGTGCTGCCGGACTGGTTCCGCCATCCGCACCGGCGCTTCGGCACCACGCACCGGTTCATCGACCTGATCGTCATCCTTCAGATTGTCACGATCGTACTGAGCGCGGGCAACGTGGAGATGCTCGGCGAGGCGTATGCCTTCGGAGTGGTCTGGAGCTTCGCCATGAAGGCGCTGTCGGTGCTGGTGCTGCGCTACAAGCAGCCGGAAGCGCGCGAATGGAAGGTGCCGCTGAACTTCCGCTGGGGCAAGACCGAGCTGCCTGTGGGCCTGGGCCTCATCACCGTGGCCCTGTTCGCCATCGCCTGCGTCAACCTGCTGACCAAGCAGGTGGCGACCATCTCCGGCCTCTGCTTCACGGTTGTGTTATTCGTCACCTTCGAGGTCTCCGAGCGGATCAATCGCCGCAAGCGCGCGGCCCACAGCCAGGAGCTGGAGAAATTCCGGCTCGACACGCCGGGGGAGTTGACCGCCTCGTCGGCCAGCGTCCGCCCGGGCAACGTGCTGGTGGCGGTCCGGAATCCCAACCTGCTCGGCCACGTGCGAAAGATCCTGGAGAAAACCGACACCAGCAAGATGGACATCGCGGTGGTAACGGTCAAGCACAGCGGGCAGCCCGGGTTTGGGGAGCACGAGCTCACCAGCGACGAAGTGTTCTCTCCGGACATCGCGCGCCTGTTCAGCCTGGTGGTCAGCCTGGCGGAAAAGGCCGGCAAGCACGCCGAGCTGATGGTGGTCACCGGGCGGAATCCGGATCGCGTGCTGGCGGAGACGGCCCAGCGGCTGCGCTCCTCGCTGGTGGTGGTGGGGCAGTCGGGCAAGATGGGCGCGGCCGAGCAGGCCAAGCGGTTCGGCGACGCCTGGGAGGATCTGCCTAAACCCCGCCCGCAGTTGTCACTCGAAATCTACGACCCGGTCAAAGGCCAGTCCCTGTACTTCAACCTGGGGCCGCATCCGCCCCGGCTGTGGCCCGACGACCTGGATCTCCTGCACCGCCTCTGGCTCGAGTTCAGCGAGAGAGGATTGGGATCCAAGCTCCACCACCGCGACGTGGTTCGGGTCGCGTTGCACCGGCTGGACTCCGACCTTCATTCCCCGCGCGGCAGAGAGGTGCTCGAGCAACTGGGCCAGGAGATGGCGGAGCCGCTGGCCGAGCCATCGGCCGACGCAAAAGGATAGGCCGCGCGACCCGGAAAACGCCCGGGAAGCGCCGCGAGAATGCGCGGTATCATCCTTGCTTGATGGCGGCGACATCCCGAAGCGCCACCGGGCGGACGGCGCCGGTCGAAATCGTCCGGTTCCACCCGCGTCACCTGGCCCGGATCCTGGAGATCGAGCGCGCGGCGTTCCGCGAGGAACCCTACACTGGGGCGGTCTTTCGGGAGTTGCACACGGAGTGCGGCGAACTGTTTCTGGTGGCCAAGGTAACCCACCGAATTGCCGGATACATGGCGACCTGCACGGAGGACCGCGAGGCCGAGGTCATTTCGGTGGCGGTCGATCCCGAACACCGGAGAAAGGGCGTGGCCGCGGCACTGCTGGAGTACACGCTGGAGCGGCTGCGTGGATCCGGCGTGCGCTCAGTCGAACTGATGGTGCGCGTGGATAACGAGGAGGCGATCCGCTTCTACCGCCGCTTCGGTTTCCGCCGGGTTCAAGAAGTGCCCGGCTATTATGAGAACGGCCGCGCGGGTTTGCGAATGCGCCGCGCCCTGGCGGCCGGCCGGCTCGAAGTGCCTCAGCCCTAGACAGCGGTATCGCCGCGCTCGTCGTTGCGGATCCGGATGGCTTCCCCGATGTCGTAGACAAAGATCTTGCCGTCGCCGATCTTTCCCGTTCTGGCCGCTCCCATCACCGTCTTGACGATCTCCTCGGCCCGGCTGGATGCCACCACCAGCTCGAGCTTCACTTTGGGGATCAGGTCCACCTGGTATTCCTGCCCGCGGTACACCTCCCGGTGGCCTTTTTGACGCCCGTGCCCACGCACGTCGGTGACCGTCATTCCGTCGACGCCGATCGCCTTCAGCGCCTCCTTCACTTCCTCCAGACGGAACGGCTGGATGATGGCTTCGATCTTTTTCATGTGAGCTTTCTCCTGGGAACACTCCCATGCTGCACTTAACAGGCCGTTTTCACCAAGCCGAAGATTTTTATGATTCCTATACGAATTTTCTATTTGGTTTTGCGAGACGGGGAGATTAGAATTCAATCAGCGCCACGCTGGCGCGAACTGCTACCCGGTCCCACGTCGGGCCCTCTGGAGAAATCGACAAAACATAGGGAGATCCTAGTCATGAAACGCTGGACGTGTGTGCGCACGATTTCGCTGCTCGGTCTTTTCGCTTGCGCCGCCTTGGCGCAAACGCCGGCACCGTCCCAGCCCGCGCAGGAGGCGGCTGCCGCCCCCGCCGCGCCGCAATCCATTCTGGGGCCGGTCGATCTCAGCGGGATCGTCGACGTCTACTACGACCTGAATCTCAACCACCCCGCCTCGGGAGACAATCAACTTCGCAATTTTGACATCCAAGCCAACCAGTTCAGCCTCAACATGGCCAAGGTCACCTTGTCGCACGATCCCGATCCTTTCGGTTTCCGTGTGGATTTCGGGTTCGGCCGCGCCTTCGAGACCATCCACAGCGCTGAAGCGGCGCCCGGCATCTTCCGCAACATCGAGCAGGCCTACGTGAGCGTCAAGCCGGCCAGGGCCAAGGGCCTCGAAGTGGACTTCGGCGAGTTCGTCACGGCGGCCGGCGCCGAGGTCATCGAGACCAAAGACAACTGGAACTATTCGCGCTCGCTGCTGTTCGCCTGGGCCATCCCCTACTACCACTTCGGCCTGCGCGCGACGATGCCGTTGGGCAAGCACTTCACCGCCGGTCTGCACCTGGTGAACGGATGGAACAACATCGAGGACAACAACTTGGGGAAGACGGCCGGCCTGACCGGTGCGCTGGCGGTCGGCAAAGTCACCTGGACGCAAACCTATTACGTGGGGCCCGAGAAGACCGGCACCAACCAGGGGCTGCGCCACCTCTACGACACCACCCTGCTGGTCAACGCCACCAAGACGGCGAGTTTCTACATCAACTACGACTATGGCGTGGACAAGAAGATCGGGGGCGGCGAGAGCCGCTGGACCGGCATCGCCGGCGCCGCCCGCTTCCAGGTCACTCCCCTGTTCGCGCTCGCGCCCCGCCTGGAGTGGTTCAATGACGCCGACGGTTTTTCCACCGGGACGGCGCAGAAGGTGAAGGAGTTCACTTTCACCGGTGAATTCAAACTCAGGGAAGGAGTGCTGAGCCGCCTCGAGTACCGCCGCGACTGGTCCAATGTTCCGTTCTTCGACCGCGGAGCGGGCCCGGGCGTCTACAAGAACCAGAACACGCTGCTAGCCGGGTTGGTGGCGTACTTCGGCCCAAAGAAGTAATCGGGTCCGGATTCCGACTGCAAGGAGGAAACCAATGGGAGCAAATCCAACGCAGGCACTTGGGATCGTGGTGTTCCTGCTTTCTTTCGTGGTGATGGCCGGCTCGTTTGCGATGGGCGGGAATCTGGCGTTGCTGCTGATTTCGATCGTCATCCTGGTGCTGTCGGCCGGCATTCTTCTCAAGGCCAAGCCCTGGGAAGAGATGGAGGAGTAAAGGAGACCCGTATGATCTTCGTCGGACTTCTGATCGCGTTGTTTGGGTTCCTCATCAGTGTTCTTAGTCTGGGCCTGGCTTCGGACACCGGCGCCCGTCTGGCGATCGTGCTGCTGGGGATTGCAGTGAGCCTGACCGGGCTCATCGGAGTGCTGAACAGGCACTACGTGAAGAACGCCATCTGGAAGAAATAGGGGACGAATATGAAAAGCACACTCGTGGCCGTGGCCATGGCACTCGGCTTGACCGGGATGGCCGGCGCACAGGCGCCCCCGGCCGGCGCACCCTCGACTCCCGCGGCCGCCAAGCCGATCACCGACGCGGACCTGAAAGCCGTGGCCCCTCCCAAGGCCGAACTGCGGGCCAAGGGCGATCCGGATGGCAGCCTGACAGGCACGGTCTCCGACATCGCGGTGGCCGACTCCAAAACCGGCCTCACCGTCGGGGACGTCGCTAACCAGATCGGGCAGAACAAGATCGCCATCAACTTTGTCTGGACCCTGGTCGCTGGCTTCCTGGTTATGTTCATGCAGGCCGGTTTCGCGGTGGTCGAGACCGGCCTGTGCCGCGCCAGGAACGCCAATCACACCATGATGATGAACTTCATGGTGTACGGCATTGGCATGCTCGCGTACTGGCTCATCGGCTTCCCGATCCAGATGGGTGGCGTGGGCGGCATCGGCAATCTGGGCGGCACGCCCAGCCTCAATCTGGAGTTCGTCGGGACCATCTTCGGAAAGCCCTTCGGGCTCTTCGGCCAGGGCGGGTTTTTCCTGACGCACAACGGAGCGTATGACGTGGGCGTCATGGTCGTCTTTCTGTTCCAGATGGTCTTCATGGACACGGCGCTGACCATCGTCACCGGCTCGGCGGCCGAACGCTGGAAGTTCGCCGCCTTCCTGGTCTCCTCGTTCCTGATGGGCGCCTTCACCTACCCCTTGTTCGCCAACTGGGCTTGGGGCGGCGGCTGGCTGGCCAACCTCGGCGCCAATTTCGGCCTGGGGCATGGCTACTGCGACTTTGCCGGGTCCGGAGTAGTGCACGCCGTGGGCGGCTTGAGCGCCTTGGCGATGGCCATCCTCATCGGGCCGCGCCTGGGCAAGTTCACCCGCGATGGGAAGCCGAATGCCATACCGGGCCACGACATCGTGCTGGTGCTCACCGGCTGTTTCATCCTGGCCTTCGGCTGGTTCGGATTCAACCCCGGCTCGACGCTGGGGGCTTCCGGCAACGGCAACCTGAGGATCGGCTCGATCGCGGTCAACACCATGCTCGCCGGCATGGCCGGCGGATTCGGCGCCATGTTCTACATGTGGCTGCGCTACGGGAAGCCCGACGCCTCAATGTCCGGCAATGGCCTGCTTGCCGGCCTGGTCGCGATCACCGCTCCGAGCGGCTTCGTGAACTCCGTCTCCTCGGTGATCGTTGGTCTGGTGGCCGGGGTGCTGGTTTGCCTGTCGGTCGAGTTCGTCGAACGCAAGATGAAGGTGGACGATCCGGTCGGCGCCATCTCGGTGCACGGCGCCAACGGGCTGTGGGGCGTCGTCTCGGTCGGTCTGTTCGCCGACGGAAGGAGCAACTACGGCGGCTCCTGGAACGGCGTCAACGGTTCGGTTACCGGCCTGTTCTACGGCGACGCCGGCCAGTTGGTCGCGCAACTGATCGGCGTGGCCACGCTCCTCGGGTTTGTCTTCGTGTTGAGCTTTGTCTTCAACCTCCTGGTGGATCGATTGGTGGGCCAGCGCGTCTCGGCGCGCGCCGAACTCGAGGGCCTGGATCTGCCCGAGATGGGCGCGCTTGGCTACCCCGAGTTCGAGCTCAAGGCCAGCTCCGTCGGAGGGAAGTAGATGCCCGCGGAACTCCAGTCCCTGGCGCCCGCGGAAGTGGCCGCGCTCCGGCTGCCTCCGGTGCCGTGGCGAGACCCTCACAGCGTTTCGCCCGCGCGGCTTCGGGAGTACATCGCAACGCTGGAGGCTCTGTGCGAGCAGAACCCGCGTTCGGCCGACCTGCGCACCTGCCTCGGCATGGCCTACGCCATGAACTTCCAGCCGTACCAGTCGATGGATTCGCTGGAGGCCGCCCGCGACATCGAGCCGGAGAACTTCTTCGCCCAGCTCAAGTACGCCGAGTTGCTGTACCGTCTGCGTGCACTGCCCCGGGCCGAACGGGAAACGCTCCAGGCGCTCGAGGTGGCACGCACTCATTGGGAGGTTTCCATCGCGCGCAGACAGTTGCTGGATATCCGCAAACTCATTCGCGAGGGAACCCAGAAGCCGGCCTGGACCAAGCCCCTCGCCGCTCCGGCCGCAGCCCTGGCGCTGATGCTGGTCTTGCTTCTTTTGGTGAACTTATGGCGATGAAGTGGCCCCATTTTGCCGCCGCCTCGCTGGTGGCCGGCACGCTGCTGTTCTGGAATGGCGCTCCCCTGCTCCCGGTCCTCGCCGGTGTGGCGGTGGTGGGGGCATGGACGTGGCTGAAGAGACGGCAGGCCTGAAGCCCGCCCACGCACTCCATGGATTGTTTTTCCCTGCTCCTGGCCTCGGAGGGCGCACGGATCCCGTTGGCCATGCTCGTCGTCTTCGGCTGCGCCAAGTTGGGCGCCGAGGTCGCCGAGCGTCTGAACCAGCCCGGAATCGTGGGCGAGCTTCTCAAGATTCTGGCCGACCTGGGAGTGATGTTCCTGCTGTTCCGCGTGGGGCTGGAGGTGAAAGCCTCCGAGTTGCTGCGGTTGGGTGGAAGGGCTACCCTGGTCGCTTCCTGCGGCGTCGTGGCGCCCTTCCTGCTCGGCTGGGGAATCCTGTCGGTCTGGGGACACTCGTCCATCGAAGCCATCTTCGTCGGCGCATCCATGGTGGCCACCAGCGTCGGCATCACGGCCAGTGTGCTGGCGGCCAAGGGTGTGCTCAACGAGCGCGCCAGCCAGATCATTCTCGCCGCCGCCGTCATCGACGATGTGCTCGGTCTGATCGTTCTCGCGCTGGTGGGCAGCATCGCCCGGGCGCGCATCAATGTGCTCGAGATTACCGCCACCGCCGGGCTCGCCGCCGGCTTTGTCGTCGTCGCGGCCAAGTGGGGAACCACGGCCGCCGAGGCCACCGTCCGCCGGTTGGTCGAGCGGCTGCGCTTGGGCGAGGCGGAGTTTGCGCTGGCGATGGTAGTCCTGTTCGCCTGCTCGCTGGCGGCCGTCTACAGCGGCGTGGCGGCGATCGCGGGCGCGTTTCTGGCGGGCATCGGCCTCAACGTGGATCTCGCGGCGTTCCGAAATCCCAACACCATACTCCTGGCCGGCGTGATCATCCTGGCGGCCGTGGTTTCGAAGTTCATCGGTTGCGCCGCCGCTTCGATCGGACTGGGCCGGACCGACGGCATGAGGATCGGCGTCGGGATGATCCCGCGGGGCGAGGTGGGCATGCTAGTGGCGCAGATCGGGTTAGGGATGGGCGCCATCTCACGTCCGGTTTACGGAGTTGTGGTCAGCATGGCCGTGGCCACCACCCTGGTTGCCCCGCCGCTGCTCGCACTGGTCTTCCGGGAGCGGGAATCGATTCCAGACCCGGCGGCCTGCCCCGATGGCGTCTACTGATACGTGATCTCGATGGTGACCGGGGAGGACGCGTGCGGGATGTCCAGCACGGTCACTCCGTTCTTCTTCACGGTGACGTTGGTAATCCGGTCGCCGGCGTTTCTGCTGGTGTACCTTTGTCTGTCCGGGGTGTGATCGTAGTCTCCCCTCAGGCTTCCGCCCGAGTTCACCGACAGGCCCTTGCCGTGCTTCCTGTTCCCCCGGGCGAACACGCGCCGCGGGCCGTGGTTGAGGTCGATCCTGCAAGGCTCTCGCGAAAACGCGACCTCTCGTGCGTCTCCGGCGCCCTGGATTACCCGTACCTTGGTAACCGTGAGGTTGGGATCGGCGTCGGTGAGTTCCCGGTCGTTGCTGCCCTCGACCCATCCTCGCGGGGAATAGATCTTCAGCGGGGATCCGTCATTGATCGTGACTGGGGGACCCGTGGCGAGTGCCAGCGGCCTGCTTCCGAATCCGGCTATCGCCAGAATTGCGAGTGCTCCTAACGTCTTAGATCGGAACATGAGTGTCTCCTTGTACCAGTTGTTGGATTCGTCTCCGCCACTGCCGAACGTCAGGACGGGAGTTGTAGCTGTTGCGATCTTCCGTGCTCCAGGTCTGCTGGAGTTCGGTGAACGACTGGGCGGCCCGTGCCGCGTATCGGCGCAAACCAGCGGCATCGCCCGAGGCTCGCGCCGCGCGCGCCGTCGCCAGCCAGGCCCTGGCCTCGGACTCCTTCTGGCCCGTCCGCGAGAACTGCTCCTGCGCTGAGCGGGCTGCCTCGATCGCTCTTGCGGCCTGGCCACTTTCCACCAGAGCCTCCGCCTCCGACAGCAGCGCCGCCGGGACGAGCCGCGGAACGCCGGACTTGCGGGCGAGTTCGAGCGCTTCCTCGGCCGAGGCGAGCCCCTCGCGCCGCGAGCCGGACAGAACCTGGGCGGCGCTCAGGATTCGTTTCGCCTCCGTCAGCCCCTCGATGTCCAGTGTCTCCGGCGCGCGGAGCAGTGTGCGGATCTTCTCGCGCGCGGCGGCGAGCTTTCTCTCACTGAGGGCGATCTCCGCGTCGTATCGATCGGCCAGCCGGGCCAGCGGCGCGTAGCCGCCTGGCCGCCGCGCCGTGCCCGCCGCCTGGGCCAAGGCCTCCCGCGCCTCCCGATACCGGCCCAGGTTCGCGAGCACGATCGCGCTGAAGGCTTGGCCGTACGCCAGCAAGAGCTGGTCGCCGTGCGCCTGGCTGATCGAGACGCACTCGCGAGCGTGAGCCAGCGCCTCGGGGAACCGTTCCTGATACTGGAGGACCCTCGCGATTCCCTCCTGCGCCAAGGCCGACTGGGTCCAGTCACCGGACTTTCCGGCACGTTCGAGCTGCTCGCTGAACACGTGCAGCGCGCCCGCATAGTCGCCCTGGTCCCAGCGGGCGCGCCCCAGCAGAATCAGCGCCTGGGACGTCTCCTTTCCATAGCCGCCGTGCTCGAAGAACGGCAGCGCCTGTTCCACTTGGCGAATCCCCTGCTCCAGTTCCATTCTTTGGATCTGCAGGCTGCCGAGCGACAGCAGCGCTTGCGCTTCACTGCGCTGCGCCTTGAACCGCCGGGAGTACTCCAGCGATTGCTGAAAATACTTCTCCGCCTGCGCGAAGTCGCCGCGGACGAACCAGGTGTTGCCCAACTCGAGCAGGCCGCGCGAGGCCAGCGCTTCCAGGCCGCTGGTGTGCGCCAGCTCAATGGCTTCGTTCGCGTCTTTTTCCGCCGCCTCCGGGTCGCCTTTCTTTTGAGACAAGTTGCTCAGTTGCAGCAGAGCGGTGATCTGCTGGTGCTGGTTGCCGGCCGTGTGCGCCATCTGAACCGCCTTTTCCAGCAGCGACGTTGCCTCCGCGATGTCTCCGCGTTTGTTGGCGACCACGCTGCGCTGGTAGAGCACTTCCGCCTGGCCCTCGATGTTGCTCAGCGCGTGGTAGAGCGACTCCGCCTGGCGGAACGCCGCGGTGGCGTTTGCCTGGTCCTGCCGGCGTCCGTACAGGATTCCCAGCCGCAGGAACGCCGCCGCGTACTGGGGCGAGAGCCGGGTGGCTTCCAGGTAGCTCGAGATCGCCTCGCCTGGCTGCTCGTTCTTCTCATAGGCGCGGCCGAGGTCCAGAGATACCCCCGCCCTCTCCGCCGGTGGGGCCTGCTGAAGGACTTCGCGATAGATGCCCACCGCGCCCGCGTAGTCGAACGTCAGAGTGTGGGAGATGGCCTGTATGGTCAGCTCGTCGGCATGCGCAAGGCTGGTCGGCCGCCCGGCGGGGGTGAGCGCCTCGAGCATCTCCTGCCGTGCCGCGCCGGAATCGTCCAGTTCGTTCGAGGCCTCGGCGAGCCTGGCGTGGGCCAGCGCAAAGCCTGTGTCGAGGCGGACTGCGCGCTCCAGCGCCCGGGTAGCCTTGTAGTAGGTGCCGTCGCGAATGGCGTTGGCGCCTTCCTCATACCAGCGCAGCGCCTCCGGGGAGGGTGCGTGGGTTGTGCGCCGCGCCGTAGCCCAGATCGCCGCGCCGATCAGGACGGCGGCGAGCGCGGCCCCGACACGCACCGTGCGGCGCGTCCGGCCTGTCCGGCGGCCTGCTGCCCGCCCGCGCACCGCCTCGAGATCCCGCAGCATCTCGCTTGCCGATTGGTAGCGCCCGGCGGGGTCCTTCGCCAGCGCTTTCCGCGCGATGCGGTCCAGCTCCGGCGAAACCGCCGGGTTCACGCTCGAAGGCGCCAGAGGCTCCACTTGCAGCACCTGGGAGAGCACGTCCATCGCCGTCGCGCCTCCGAACGGCTTCCGGCGGGTGAGGCATTCGTAAAGCACCGCGCCCAGCGAAAAGAGATCGCTCCGCTGGTCCCCGCTCTCGCCTCTGGCCTGTTCCGGAGACATGTATTGCGGCGTGCCCGTTAGCGTGCCTTCGAGCGTTTGTGTGGTCACATCCAGCGCACTCGCGCCGGCTGCCATCGCCTGCGCGTCGCGCAGGTACTTCGCCAGCCCGAAATCCACTACCTTGACCGCGCCGCGCTCGTTGATCAGGATGTTCGAGGGCTTGATGTCGCGGTGGACGATGTGCCGGCTGTGCGCCTCCTGGAGCGCCTCGGCCACCTGCGCCGCGATCTCCACCGAGCGTCCCGCCGGAAGCGGCCCCTCGCGGAGCAGTTCGTCCAGGCCCCGGCCCTCCACCAGTTCCATCACGATATAGGGGCGGTCTTCGTATTCCCCGCAGTCGTAAACGGCGGCTATGGCCGGGTGGTTGAGCGAGGAGGCTGCCCGAGCTTCGGCGAGCAGCCGCTGCCTGTGGGCCGGCTCGGCCGACGGGAACTTGATCGCCACGCGTCTGCCTAGCAGTGTGTCTTCCGCCAGGTACACCGTTCCTAGCCCGCCCTCCCCGAGCTTGTCGACGATCCGGTAATGGGAGAAGGATAGCCCGAGCGGACGTTCCATGGTCTCCCCGGCTGGGAGCAATTGTACATGGTTCTGCTTCCGCGTGTTCGGGATACGAGATCCGGACCCGAATATCCGGCTTTCAGCGGCCGGGCGTGGATGGCCAGTGCAGCTTCAGTTGCGCGGCCGCGGCGCGGAGGCGGCGGTCGTGTGTCCACAGCGCGCACTTCGACAGCGGGGCGGAAGCGAGCAGGTGCGCGTCGATCCACCCGATTCCTTTGCCCCACAGGCGATGTGCCTCCATCGCCGCCTCTGGCTAATGGCACGCAGGCGGTTTCGCCTGCCACTTCTTACAGCCCCGCCTGGCTTATAAACTCCTTGGCCACATCGGGGATGCGGCGGTGCTTGCCGTCCACTTCGTGGTTGAGTTTCCGGAGGGCCTGGTTGGAGAACTTGCCGATGAGCTGCTCGAGTGCCTGGCGCAGTCCGGGGTTCTGGTCCAGCGCGGCCGCCCGCACGGCCAGCCCCGCGCGGTCGGGTGTGAAAGCGCCTTTGTCGTCGCGAAGCGCCTTCGCGTCCGCCGCGGCGGGCAGTTCGTCCGTGGCGCTGCCGGCCACCATGCCGACCTCCTTTTTCTGCAGGGCGCGATACAGCTCTGCCGCCGGCATCAACTTCGGGGCGCCGTTGACCGGCAGGTTGTAGGTCCTCATCAGCATGGCGTAGCCGTCGGCGCGGTCCATGAACTCCTCCGCTACCCCCACGGACCAGCCGGGCTTGTATTGCGTGGCGTCGCTCAACGTTTCGATCTTGTGAGCGCGCGCATCCGCGCCCCGCACGACCATCGCAAACTCGCCGGTGCAGCCCAGCGGCGCCATCCACACCAGGTGCAGCGCCTCGTAATCGCGCTTCAACCTCTCCTGCGCCACGTCTTGGTCGGGCGTGGGGGGTAGTCTCAGAATCACGGTCAACGCCGCGCCCGTGTACTCGGGATAGACGTCGATCTGCTCGGCCATGAGCGATTGATGGAGCAGCAGCGACCCGCCCATCCTCAATCGCCGTACCACGGTGGTTTGCAGTTTCTTCTCGATGTGCTGGGCGACGATCTCCCCGAGGATGGCCTGCTCGGTGGAAGTCTTCGAGCCCACGGTAATCGGCCGCTGCGACCGGGAGCAGCCAACCAGCGCGACGGCGGCCATCAGGCACGCGATGCACTTGCTTCGATCCACACCTGCATTATAGTCGCCCGGCGCACCGGCCAGAATCCGGCGCACTCTCCCCGATGCGATTCAAATGCGACGGCGGGCGTTGGTACCATACCCCTATGGCGTGGCTCAAGGCGCAGGATGAGAAGTCCACCAAGTGGGTGAAGGAGCAGATCGACATCCTGAACCAGAAGGGCTGGTACCACAGCATCCAGCTTCCCGACGGACAGGTGATCGAAGGCGTCCAAAGCATTGACCATCTCAAGGCCCGCATCGGCCGCTTTCCCATCCCCGAGGACCTCACCGGCAAGCGCGTGCTCGACGTCGGCGCGTGGGACGGCTGGTTCAGCTTCGAGATGGAGCGGCGCGGCGCCGAGGTGGTGGCCGTGGACTGCGTGGACATGGAGAAGTTCCGCATCGCCCACCAACTGCTCGGCTCGAAGGTCGACTACCGCGTGCTGGACGTCGACGAGCTCTCGCCCGCCACCTGCGGCCGCTTCGATATCGTGCTGTTCCTCGGCGTGCTCTACCACCTGCGGCATCCGCTGCTGTCGCTCGAGAGGATCTGCCAGTTGACGCGCGACCTGGCGGCGGTGGAATCCTTCGTGATCGATGAAGGGCTTCAGCCCGGCCCGCCGGTCATCGAGTTCTACGAGACCAACGAGCTGGGCGGGCAGACCGACAACTGGTACGGCCCGACAACGGCCTGCCTGCTGGCGCTGTGCCGTTCCGCCGGCTTCGTGCGCGTCGAACTGGGCGAGGTGGTGAAGCAGCGCGCGCACGTCACCTGCTATCGCCGCTGGGAGCCGCCCCCGCCGAATCCCGCCTACGCCCCGCCGGTGCTTAAAGCCGCCGCCAACAACCGCGACTGGACCAACCGTTTCCCCAAGAACAAGGACCTGTACGTCTGCTGCTTCTTCACCTCCCAGGAGCAGGGCCTGACGACAAAGGAACTGCGCCTCGAACTGGACGGCTATGGCGTCCCCGCGCTGACCGCAGCCACGCAAGGCGGCGACGGCTGGCAGGCGAACTTCTGGCTCCCCTCGGGCCTCGATCCCGGCCCCCACGAAGTCCGCCTCCGCACCGTGAACAGCCTCTACAGCAACGCCGTCCCCATCGAGGTCCTCCCCGCCGCCAACAGCCCTATCCCGTTCTGAAGGATGTGTTGGGTGGGGCGGGCTTCAGCCCGCGCGGGACTTCAGAGGGACTTGCAAAAAAACGGACGATTGCGCCGGAAAAAGGCACTAAGGACCCGGGCGGTCACCCTCGTGTTGAAAACGCAAGCTTTCCGCGTCGCTACGCCCCCGTTGCGC
>Ga0187878_1000584_pt1 | contig 40490 bp, 31 predicted proteins | sample June2016WEW_17_1_FD_132979 | JGI IMG/M metagenome (GOLD analysis project Ga0187878, IMG submission 132979) | Peatland microbial communities from SPRUCE experiment site at the Marcell Experimental Forest, Minnesota, USA - June2016WEW_17_150 | ecosystem: Environmental > Terrestrial > Soil >... | reverse complement strand
ACTGAGCCGGAGGACTTGATTACTGACATCTATGCGCCTCTGGAGTTCAGCAGGAAATGACGAATCACACGCGCTCAAAGAACGGCGAAGACACAGGAAACTGCCATGAAAAAGCAAGACAAGATCGATCTCTACAGGCAGCACAAAAACGACTACGTGGCTCCCAGGAAACCGGCGCTGGTGAACGTGGGAGCGGCCACGTACCTGGCCATCAGCGGCCAGGGCGCACCTGGTGGAGAAGCGTTCAGTGACAAAATCGGGGCGCTTTACGGGGTAGCCTTCACCGTGAAGATGATGCGCAAATTCGCTGGGCAGCAGGATTACGCGGTCTGCAAACTCGAATGCCAGTGGTGGGTCAAGGGATGCGACGGGAACTTCAGCCACGTCCCCAAGGAGCAATGGAACTGGAAGCTGCTCATCCGCACGCCGGATTTCGTCAAAGGGGAGGAACTGGAGAAAGCCGTGGGGGTGTTGCTCGAAAGGGGCAAGACCCCGTCGGTGCGTGAGGTGCGGCTGGAGTCGTTCACCGAAGGCCCTTGCGTGCAGATGCTGCACGTCGGTCCTTACGAGAGGGAGCCCGAGACGATCGAGCTGATGAGAGGTTTCGCCGGGCAGAACGCCCTGCGCTGTCACGGCCGGCATCACGAGATATACCTTTCCGATCCGCGCCGCGTTGCGCCAGAGAAACTCCGGACGATTCTGCGCATGCCGGTGGAATAAAACATGGACCTCGCAATGGAGTTATTCGAGACGCCTAGGCCATCGTACTCCACCAAATGGTCGCCTTATAAGCGTTTCTATCCGGGAGCACAAGGGGAAATCGGGGAGGGAAGGAAGGAAATCGGCGGAGAACTCGGGGCAGGCAGCGAATTGCCGGCGGGAATCGGTTTCTGAGCGGCAGAAAAATCGGTGTCAGGCTACTATTTCACCATTTTTTGGAAATAATGAGGCGAGTGGCGAAACATGAGTAGCGATGACGCGTCCTAATCGCATCGTCCTTCCAGGCTGGGTGCTCCACGTTACCCAGAGGGGCAACCATCAACAGGTTGTTTTCTTTTCCGATAACGACCGGCTCGTCTATCTCAGGTTGCTCGCGAGAATCTGCCCTGATCATGAAATTGCCTTGATCGGATACAACCTCATGGACAATCACGTCCACCACGTCGTCATCCCAGCGCGGGAACATTCCCTTGCCCAGGGCATCGGCCAACGTCACCACGATTTTGCGCGATGGCAGAACATCCAACGCAACACCGGTGGGCACCTTTGGCAGAACCGCTTTTACTCCTGCCCTGTGGAAGAGGATCGGGTATGGGGTGTTCTGAGCCATGTGGAATTGAATCCTGTGCGAGCGCGCATGGTCGAAAATGCTTGGGACTGGGAGTGGTCCAGCGCACGGGCGCATGTTTCGAATAGCGATCCAAGCGGATTGCTGGATATGAATTACTGGCTGAAGACTTTCAATGAAATGGCGTGGAGGATATACCTTAAAGAGAGGGAAGCTGAAAAGTCGAATCCAGCAGAAATCCGCCGTGTCACTGTCATGAGGCGATTTCTGGGAAGCGAGGAAACTGCAAAGCGACTGGAGCGGGAGATGGGGAAACGGCTGCTGCCGAGGAGGAGAGGCCGCAAGCGCAATCCTGCGGCAGAGCCGGTGAAATTGGTGAAATAGTAGCCTGACACCGATTTTTCTGCCGGCACGGTCTGCTTCCCGTGCAAATCCGATCGTCGTCCATCGGGATTCGTAAGACCTACTCGCCGGCGGACACGATCGTCGGTGCGCGCGCAGGCGCATCGCAAGCCGACAACCTTTTCCTGAAACTCAAATGACGAAGGCGTGTCCACTCCACAAGCGGACGCCAGACAATTCCGGTCAGGCGATATCGAATCAGGTAGTGCCACATCCCGTTCGATCGCTTGTAGAGGTACGCCATTCCGAGGTAGGGAAGCACGGCGGCCGGGTCGGTCGGCCGGCGGCTCCAAATGGACGGGTGTGAGAACAACCGGCGGTAGCACCACGCGTAGCCGTCCGCCAGTTCTTCAGGCGACATGTGTTTCGGACGAAATACGACGTGAGCGGTGTCATAGCTCGACCAGTTTTTGTGTAGGAGGCGCCCTTCCCGCTCCATTTGCGCAAACAGCGGCGTGCCCGGGTACGGCGTGAGTATGTGAAACGTCGCGCACTCGAGCCGATTGGTTTCAATCCACTCCGCTGTCCGTTCGAAGACGTCGCGACGATCGTGATCAAAACCGAAAACGAAACTGCCGTTGATCTGAATGCCGTTGTCGTGGAGTATCGCCACCCCCCTGGCGTAGTCGTCCGGTCGTGGACTCTTTTTGCCGGCATCCGCGATATTGTTTCCCTGGAGTGACTCGAAACCGATAAACACTCCAGTACAACCGGCCAGAGCCATTTCACGAACGAGGGACGGATCGTCGGTCACATCGATGGTAACCGCGGCGCTCCAGATCTTCTTGACCGGCCGCAGGGCCCGGCATAGTTGCCGCAAATACTCGGGCTTCGAACCAAGATTGTTGTCCGTGAAGACTCCATAGGGCTGGCCGTCCGCTTCGAATTCGGCCGCAATCTGTTCGACGTCGCGCATCAAATAGGGCATGTGCAGGCCCTCCGTAGACAGATAACAGAAGCCGCAACGGTTGTGACAACCGCGAGTCGCGATAAGACTCGACGTCGTGAGAAACTGCCGTCGCGGCAGCAGGTCGCGCCGGGGCGGCGGATCCTCCCGATACGGCCGCCGATAGCTGCCTTCATAGCGACGCTGGAGCGCTCCCTTCTCGACATCACGTAAAATCGGGCCCCACAGCTGCACTCCTTCACCGACAGCGAGGGCATCGGCATGCGGCGCACACTCTTCAGGGCACGAGAGAACGTGAAGCCCTCCAAGAACTACCTTGGCGCCGCGAGCTCGATACCAGCGGGCAAGCTCAAATGCGCGATCGGCAAACGTCAGGTGGACCGTGATGCCGACGACCTCCGGGAATGGTGTCGCGGGAGGCGGACCTTGCAGGAGGTTCTCGTCCCAATACCGCACCGTCCAGTTCGACGGCGTGCTCCCCGCGATGCTGATGAGAGCCAGAGTCGGCGTCAACACGTGCTTGCCAAAACTGGCGTGCGGATCCTTTGGATAAAACGGATTGATCAGCAGCGCGTGACGTTTTCGAATGACGGCGGGCCGCACGGTTGGGCTCAGGCGGGGCGCGATTCTCAAGGCTTTTGGCGTTTCCATGGGCACAGTATATGCGAAGCACTTTACCATACAAAGTACTATTTGGCGGCGAAGTCAAGCCGGAGACGAAGGAGGTCCGCTGTCGGTAGCCGGTGGTGGTTGCCAGAAATTTGGTCCAGATTGAAATTGTTGCACCTACTGGATCGGTTGTTAGTCTTCAGATCCATGAAGGGTGTGCTAGTTTCCCTCATTTCAACCCTGCTCGTCAGCTTTTGATCGCGCCTTGCACTCCAGGCTGAGATCCTCGCACTCCGTCACCAACTGAACATCCTCCAAAGATCTTCCAATCAGCGAAGATGACTGCGCACATCAGACCGCTTCCTTTGGGTGTGGCTCTCGAAGCTTTGGTCTGATTGGCGCTCAGCTCTCGTAATCGGCAAGCCAGAAACCGTGATTCGCTGGCATCGCCAGGGCTTCCGTCTTTACTGGCGATGGAAGAGCCGGCACCCAGGACGACCCGATGCCGGACGAGAAATCAGAGAACTCATCCGCAAAATGTGCATTTCTAATCCCACCTGGGGAGCGCCGCGAATTCATGGCGAACTGCTCAAGCTGGGCATTGATGCATCACAAACAACTGTCTCGAAGTATTTGAGAGATAGGCAAATGTTTTCCCTGCTGGTGAGATGATACGACGGATTGCTGATGAAAGCATGCGGAATTCTTTCTCCATGCAGACAAGCGGGCGAATTGGAGTAGGGATCGTAGGTGAAAGGTGTTGAAACGGGCTGGAGAGGCGCCCGGCGGGCCCGGCGGGCGCTCTCCGGCCCGTTTCGGGCGCGCAGGCAAGCATACCTCTCCCTGTGCGGCACCCGCCGACTGGCGCAGTGGAGCAGAGACGGGGGTGCCCCAACCCTATTGGGTGGGTTCCAACCGCTCATCAAGGTCGTCGTAGGCAATCGCATCAGGGTCATAGTCCATGGATCTCTGGTGGGCTGGATGCGGAGGGCGCTCGGGGCGGTCCCAGCGTTTAAAGTGGCGCAGGATGCTCTCGATGACGGGGGCGCTGTCGATCAGGCTGATGATCTTGAGCGGGCCGCCGCAGCGCGGGTATTCTAAAACGTCGATCGAAAAAACTCTTCTCATCAACTCAGACCATAAGTAGTTCCGGGGCCGACATTGCCGTTTCTTCTGTGCATTTGCGGTATCGGGAGAGAGGAGCTGCTTTCTTGCGGGGCAGTCACGGTGGGTGCCGCAGCCCTGGACTGAAACCGGGCTGAATCATATTTGCAATGATTTCCAACCGACGTTTAACGCGGTAGGTTCTGCTCAAACCCTTCAAAGCCCCCGAGCGCCTCCAGATAATCCGGTGCGTGCTGGATGCTTGCTGGCAGATCGCACTACACACGCTAGTGGCATCTTGCTGGGTGTTGCGCGAAATCGCTTTCGCCCAAGTTTACTGCCGATGAGAAGTGATGAACGTGATATCAGGCATCAACTCAGTGGTGGACAAGCGGCACGATAATGATCCCAACAAGGTCTGCCAGGAAATGCGCAAGAAAGTTTACGTTCAGATCTCTCTTCCAAACAAATAGCGCCGTCAGCACGGCACCCCCTCCTGCGCCGACGAGCAGATGGCCTGCACCCCAGAATGGCAGATGCATCAGAGAGAATATGATGAGGGTGATAATGGCTCCTAGCAATCGACTGCCGGATAACCAGGCAATCCGCTCAATAGGATAGCCGCGGTACAAAATCTCCTCCACAATTGCGGCTCGGAAGACCAGCAGCAACCTTAACCACAAAGGAAGAGTCAGGAGTCTGGTCATCCCTGGCTCTACTCCTGAAATACCAAGGATTTGTTGCAGTAGCGCCACGAGACCATAGACGATGGATAAGGAGATGAAACCAACGATGCCAAGCCGGAGAGATCTCCAGGTCGGCTTTATAAGGCCGATGGAACTCAACGGCTGCTTCTCCCAATAGACAACGATGGACAGTACCGCTGCGGCGAGTGTCCAGAGGATACATTCCTTGATAATGGTCTCGGAGAAGAAATCGCGCCTTTGCGGAAAAGAATAAATCAGGATCGATGGTAGGATCAAAGCGACAACCAGTCCAAACAGGGTTGGCATGACAGCCCTATTCCGTTCAGCAACCATTAATCCTCCTCCTTCTGTTTGCGAAGATTGGCCGTTTTACGCAGCGTTGAGAGCCCCGAACAGTTTGAACGCTAAGGGATAGACTGGTGGCCAACGGCAAGGTGGCTGAGTCCTTCAAAAAGCAAATTTGCTGGAGACGGCAAGAGCATAGACTGACCTTTCCTTCCCATTCGGGGCGCCTCTTCTTCTAAAGCAAGCCTTCGCGGAAGCGTTGCGAGTAACTCCGGCTCACCGTCAGTTGCGTGCCGTCGCGCAGCAGGAGTTGCAGGCGGCCGCTCCCCTCGGGATGCAGCTCACGGATTCGATCCAGGTTCACCATCGCGCTGCGATGGATCCGGGCGAAGCCGCGCGTCGCAAGGAGGTTCTCCATTTTGCCAAAGGTTTTTTCGATCAGGTGCGTCTGATTGCCGACGTGGACGCGAATATAGTCCCCTTCCGCCTCCAGCCAATCGATCGCGGAGACCGGAATTGGAACGATGCGTCCCCGTTCCTTCACGAGGAGTCTTTGCGGCGGCAGGTGAAGGACATCCTCGAGTAGGCGCCGGATTCCCTCGTCGCTTTTGCCGGCGTCCGCGTAAGCCTCCAGGCAGCGATCGATTGCCTGATCGAAGCGTGCCTGGCCCACAGGCTTCAGCAGGTAATCCATCGCATTAACTTCAAATGCCCGCACCGCATAACGATCGAAAGCGGTCACAAAGATTATTCTGGGCATCGATATGCCGCGCCGGTCCAGTTCCTCGAGTACCGCGAATCCATCCAGGGAAGGCATCTCTACGTCCAGAAGCACGAGGTCGGGTTTCAGCTTTTGAATTGCTTCCACTGCGGCAGCTCCGTCCGCTGCTTCACCCAGGATCCGAAGTTCCTGCCTCCGCGATGCGTGAACAAGCATCAGTTCCCGCGCGGGCGGTTCATCATCCACAATCAGGGTTCCGAGAATCACTTTTTCAGACATGGGCTGTGGTAGCTGAGGAATCGAGCTTCTGTAGCGGGATGCGGATGCACACTTCGAATCCGCGAGGCTCCAGCTGTCTCTGGGCGACCGAAAACCGCTTTCCGTACAAATTCTCGAGACGGCGCAGGGTTATGGAGAGCCCCCGCCCCTCCCGCTCCTCTGCTCCCGCGGATTCACGAAAGCCGGGCCCGCTGTCGCGGATGGAGAATTCCAGCTGATCCTGGTCGGCCTTTATCAACACGTCCACCTCACCCGGCCCGGCAACAGGCGCGATCCCATGTTTGACGGCATTTTCAACCAGGGGCTGGAGAAACAAAGGAGGAACCGAAGAATCCAGCGGAGCGCCGTCACTTTCAACTCGAATCTTCAACCTGTCGCCTAACCGGATCTTTTCCATGCGGAGGTAGGTCTGAACGGCATCCAGCTCCCACTCCAGTGACACAAGATCCTCGTCGGCCGCATCGAGCGTCTGTCGCATAAGATTGGCCACAAGTTCCACCATCTCCTGCGCCTCCCGGGGCCGTGTCTCGATGAGGGAGTAAATGGAATTCATCACATTGAAAAAGAAGTGGGGCCGAATCTGGGCCTTGAGCGCTCGGATCTCGGCATCGCGCGCGAGGATCTGCAGTTCCGCCTGTCGCTGCAGCTGGATCTGGAGGCGGCGGGAGGTCTGGACGGCGATGATTCCAGCCACCAACATGCCATAAGTCGTCACTGCGCCCAAAGCCTGCCAGAGTCCAGTGGTCTCGAGGTGAATTTCGGACAGATTCCCCGTCCACAGATACAGGCAGCCCAGGTAGATTCCTTGCCAAACGATCAAAATGGATGTCCCGAGGATGAGGTGAATCCCAATTGCGGCCCATCGTGAGTGCGGGCGCTCTGCCAGTCGTTTGCAGGTTTTCCATGGCAAGACCGCGAGGATTCCCAGTAACCCGTAATAGACGGCAGCGCCTTGAAATGCGTATAGCAGGTAAACCTTCTCCTGTTCAGCCAGGACTATGGTTTGGAGAAGGATTGCCGCTCCCCAGATCAGGAGTGCTCCGGCAAACATTCTTCGAGATTTCACTTCGGTGGCAGGCATAGTTTCTTCTTTTACTTCTTCTTAGTGGGATTGTCCAGAGCCGGCAAGAGAACGTATCGGACCCAGCCGTAGTCGGGTTCAAGAGCCAGAGCCCGATTGTAATAGGCTCGGGCGCCTTCGCGATCTCCCTTCGAGGCAAGCAGCTGGCCCATCCATGCGAGAACATCCAATCGTCCCCAATTCGGCCAGGCAGTATTCGTGGGCTCCTTCGAAAACAGAGCCTCCGCTCGTCTCAGCTCCTTTTCGGCCTTCTCAGTTCCGCCGCCGAACATCTTGGGCGTGAACATTGCGCCGACGCCGGCCTGCAGAGCTACTCGGGGGTCATCCTTGGCCAGTTTCAACGCGGTATCGATGGACGCCGATGATTTTGGGCCAAGGACCATCCCTTCCCACACACTCGTTCCGATTTCCTGCCCATAGACCGTTGACAGCAACGCATGAGCCTCGGCGTTGCCCGGTTCCGCCTTTACCAGCTCCTTCAGTTGCTTCTCGGCTTCCTGTATGTAGACTTCGCCCCGTTTCCCCTTGTCTGTCATCAGCAGTGGATACAGGCGCCAATCGACATAGGCAAGCGTATACCGCATCAGGTTCGCCTCACTGCCCGACGATTTGGCGACATTCTCGAGCAGGGTTTGGCGGCATTGCTCGAGTTGCCCAATCGAACCGGCTATCATTGCGTGTTCAATGCGCGCAATCAGGAGCGTGAGAGGCTCGTTGGCCGCCACAAATAGAAAAGAAAGCATGATCATCGATACCATGTGGGTCGTCTCCCTGGCTTATCGCTGAAAACTCATCCCGAAATAGAAAGTCCGTCCCCATGCCCCCTCCGCGGGAGAGCGATGACTGTAGTCGCTGGAATAGACATATCCGAGAACATTCTTGTGATCCATGACGTTTGTAGCTCCCAGATAGAGGATCATCGCTATCTCCCGTGCCACGGTACAACTCTTGCTGAGGCTGAAATCGAGCCGCTGATAGAGCGGAAGGCGTCCGGAATTGATCGGGCCAAAGACGGGAAGGAATCCTCCAGGAGTCATCAAGCTGCCGACTACCGGTGTAAATGGCTTCCCCGATGCGATTCGAAGGCTGGCTCCCAAGCTGACAGAAGCCGTCAAAGTACGTTGAAGGACCAGCTGGAGCGTGTGAGGAATGTCAAAATCAGGGCGGAACCTGGCAGTGGGAATATCATAACGCTGGAAATCATCGAAGGGAGTATAGAGCCTCATTGCGTTTAGGTAGCTGTATGAAACCCATCCCTGCCATGGACCGGATGGAGCCAGCTTCAAGAAGAAATCAACTCCGCGCGCGGAGCCGCTGCCTTTGTCATTGAAATTCAAAACCGCGTCCTGCAGTGGAAGCCTGCCATACTTTTTTGTATAGACCTCTACCCTCAGAAAAACGGGCCCCGACTCCTCCCCGTATTCATAGCCGGCCACCAGGTGCTGGGAATGCATGGGCTGCAGAAGGGGATTTCCGTCCTCGCGATTGAGATACACAGGCAAAGGAACCTGATGATAAATTCCCCACCCCAGGTGAAAATGCTGCTTACCGGTCAATGCATAGGTAACGGTGGCTCGGGGATCTGCTCCCCAAGCCCGCAGCGCCTGGAATCGATCGAGGCGTGCGCCGACATCTAGGCTGAAGCGGCCGAACGTCCGCTCCAGCTCTGAGTAGCCGCCGGCGCGCCACTCGCTTTGATCGATTGACCACGGACGTGTCCCTTGAATGCCGCCCAGGTCGCCACCGATAGACGGAATCGTGCCCTGGGATATTGCGCCCCGGCGTTCCGCTTCCACTCCGGTCCTCACGGTCCAACCGGCTGCATAGCGGGTAACATCCAGACGGATTCTTTCCCCGGAATCGTTCGATGTCAGATCCAGGACGCCTACGCTGCTTTTTTCGCGATAAGCGCCCGAGGATAGCGTCACTTCCAGCAGCCATTGATCCAACGTTTTTTGCCAGTTGAAGCTGAACAGTCGATTGCGGCTCTCTGAATCCAGGATTCCCGTAAAAGAGTCTTGTTGCAGCTCGACGCCCACCTGCTCTCGATTGGTAAACGCAGAGACCTTGAACCGCCCGGCACCGGCGGAATCAGCGTAGAAACTCAGGTTCAGATCAGACCCCGACGGAAATCTCTCAAAGTGCTGGTCGCTTGGGTTAACCTCGTAGAGCAGCCGGGAAAAGGTCTGATTGCCGGAAAAACGCAGACCCAATTGGGAATTCAGAGGAAGTGCCAGGCTGGCAGAGACCGCTCCCAGTCCCAGGCTCGCCGAAATGCTCGTTTTCCGTGGGCTTTCCAACCCTGTCAATTCGAGCACCCCGGAGAGTGCATCGCCGTACCGGGCCGGGAACGCCCCTGTAGCCAAGCTCAGGCCCGAAATCAAGTAGGGATCGACGGTGCCGAAGAACCCCCCGGTGGGCGTCTCATAACGGTATGGATGAAAGAGCCGCGCATGGTCAAGATAGGTGGCGGTTTCGCTCACGTCGCCGCCGCGCACGAACAGGCCGGCGCCTTCGTCGACCTTGACCACGCCGGGAAACATCTGCGCGGCACGCATGGGATCGGCCTCGGTGCCGGGGGTTTTCAGAACGTCCAACGTCGCGAGTTTGAGTTGCGCCGGCGGCGTGGGATTCGATGTCTGGGCCGTTACATGGACCTGTTCGAATGGCCCTTCGATCTCGAAAGTGACATCTACCGTTATCGGTTCAGCACCCATGGAGATGCGCTGCTCAAAGGCGCGAAACCCCGCGCAGGTCGCTACGAGTGTCGCATCCCCCGACAATGAACCACTCAGTTCAAATCGTCCATCGCCGCCGCTGACACTCAAAATGTCGGTGCCGCGCAAATAGACACTGGCGCCGGGCACCACGGCCCCGCTCGGATCGCGAACGGTACCTCTTACCAGCGATTGACGATTCGCTGATAGCTCCCGCACATTTCCGAAAAGTGCGAGGAGTATAAAGTTGCATGCCAACCATCGAGCCATATTTGTTGCCATCCTTCAGTGTCAGGTTATGGCAGCAGAGCAGTCCGGGACAGGATTATCCGATGAGCTTCACTCCAGATCGACGCATGTCTCCAAGGATCGACGAATTGCAGAAGGATGGAGATGTTTTCAGACTTAATGGGGCATAGCCTGGCAGCAAAGTCAGGACAACACGCTGCCCGCATTTGTTTCAGGCGAGTCAAAAATCCGCTGGATGTTCTAACGATCCGGAAAAGGGTTTCGCGGGAGGGGCAGGAGATAGTCCTGTTGCCGATCTAGTGTGGAAAGATCCTTATAAACGTTTCTATCCGGGAGCACAAGGGGAAATCGGGGAGGGAAGGAAGGAAATCCGTGGGGAACTCGGGGCAGGCAGCGAATTGCCGGGCCGAAATCGGTTTCTGAGCGGCAGAAAGCCCGGCAATTCGCTGCTCGGTTCAGTTAATTCCGTGGATTTTCAGGCTGATGATTTGATCGATCGTGAGATTCTTCATCCCGCGCGCCTGCAGGTTCCGGATATATTCCGGCGTGACGCCGTGAATGCGCATCGCCACCAGCTGGTCCACGCTCGGGGCATACCCGAGTGACTTGACCTCCTTCACAAAGGGGATGTCGGCGCCATGAATCCGCATGGCGATCATCTGATCGGGAGAAACGGCAGCGTAGCCGAGCGCCTTCATTTCTCGTGCGAGTTCCGGAGTTACGCCATGGATCCGCATGGCCACCATCTGGTCGACCGACGGATCGTACCCGAGTGCCTTCAGTTCCCGCGCAAATTCCACGCTCACACCGTGGATGCGCATGGCGACCAGATTGTCGGGCGAGAGTTCGCCATAACCCAGGGCCTTCATCTCCTTGATATACTCGATCGCCACGCCATGAATGCACATCGCAATCAGCTGATCCGAGGAGATACGATCCAGCCCCAGGCCGCGCAGATCGCGCACATAGGCAAGCTTCACATCGTGCACAGCCATGGCGAACACCATGTCGTTGGAGAGCCCATCGTAGCCCAGCGAACGCATTTCCGAGATGAACCCGGGGTTGGGTGAAAAGGTGAAAGCACCGGAGCCGTTGCCGCCCTTGAAATAGCCTTCGCACACCAGGGTGCCGGCATCGCGCACGATTTCGAATCGTACGTTGGTTCCCGCCGAGTCCATTTGCCCGCGGGCCAGGCCCCGGAGCTGGTCAAGCGGCAGCGTCGAGGAGCTGCTGAAGTGTCCGGAAGCTCCACGATTTCCCTGCAACGTGAGTTGAACTCTGCCGTCCAACGGGCGACCGTCGATCAGCCACTGCCCGGAGATTGGCGGTTGATCTTGATAGGCCCAAGCCGCCAGCAGGCTGCAACAGGCCACGACGACGGCGATAACTTTCTTATAGCTCATTTTCCTAATCTCCTTACAGGGCGCCGGACGGCAGCTTCAATGCCTGTTTCCATTGGATCAGCAAATCCGTCACCACCTTCTTTATCCTCTGCTTAATTGCGTCGATTGCGGACGTGCCATGAATGCGTGCCGCAATTACGGCATCGAAGCTCAGATCCGTCCAGCCCGCTGCCTTAAGGCTGCGGACGAAATCAGGCGTTACATCATGGATGCGCAGCGCCACAGCCTGATCCGCTGAGGGCGTTCCCAATCCCAGAGACTGCATTTCGGCCACTTGCCGGGGTTCCACACCATGGATCCGGAAAGCGATGAGGTGGTCGATCGTCATGCCGGGCAGTCCCAAGGCCTTGATCTCACCGCCGTATTCCGGCGTCACATCGTGGATTTTCAACGCGAGCACTTGATCCACTGTCGCCTCACCGAATCCCAGAGCGTTCATCCGAGCGACGAAATCGGGAGTTACCCCGTGGATCCGAATGGCAAGGACCTGATCGGGCGTGAGTCTTCCGAAACCGGCCGACTGCATTTCGGAAATTTGTTTCGGCTCGATGCCGTGGATGCGGAATGCGACCAGGTCATCAGGAGTGAGATTCCTCATTCCGGCCGTGCTCAACTGGCGGATGTAGTCGGCGGTGACACCGTGAATCTTGAATGCGATGAGCTGATCCACGCTCAGGTTCGCATATCCGGCATCGGCCAGATCGGCGATGAAACTTCCAGATTCCTTCTGAACCGGGGGTTTGACATCGGATCCGGCGGCGGCACGGCGCGCCTCGCTTTGTCTTGAAGAAGTGACTTGAGCCCCCGCCCAAGCCGCGCCTGCGATGAGGATCACCAGGGCAACAACCAGCCAGGTCTTTGTTCCGTGCTCGGGCACCTGGCTGGATCCAATCAGCCGCCTGATACGCGTGATCAGCGCACCCCCGTCGGCTGCCATCGCATACCTTGACCCGCCGGCGCGCAATTCCTCCAACTGGGTGAGGGCGCGAGCGTAGGTGAGCACATCGCCGCACGCCTGAACAGCCAAGTCATCACAGCAATTCTCCCGCTCGACACGGATTTTGCGGCCGACCCACCAGACCGCGGGATGATAGAAGAGCAGCGTTTCGGCTGCAGTCTGGACCAGGTTCGCCAAGTAGTCGTGCCGGCGGATGTGCGCCAGTTCATGCGCCAGCAGCGCCTCGAGCTGTTGCGGATCCACGCCGGTCAACGCGGAGGCGGGAATCAGGATTACAGGACGAAACCAGCCGATCACGGCAGGCAGTCGCGCCAGCGCCGATTCCACAACCCGCACGGGGCAAGAAACCTTCAGCGCCTGCGCCAGGCGCCGTGCCCGCTGCTCCCAGACCGTGCCCACAGGCGTCGTGTGGCTGCGCTTCATCCTCTGCGCGGCAAACCACCCGCCGGCAGAGCGTGCTGCAATCAGGAGCACCCCCGCCAGCCACAGGCAATCCAGCCAGGGGATCCATGACATAAGCCGGGTTTCCACGAGGAAGGCAGGCAATAGGGGAACGCTTCGGGCGACAATCCCCGGAGCGGATTGCAGCACATCTTCTCGAGCGCCCCGCGCGGACGCCGTCAGGATTGCGGATGCGCTCCAGACAAATGTAACTACCAGGGCGATCACCATCAACATCATGGCAGCGCAGGCCACTCCATAACGGATGTTTGCGCGAGCTTTTCGCAACGGGGCATTGGCCGCGGCGAGCATCAGCGCGATCAGTGCGCCCTGCCAGAGAAAATGGATCAGAGCCCAACCCAGAGCTATCATGAGAGGCTCATTCAAAAACGATATCGGATTCATCGGGTACCTCGTTCGTAATCATCCAGCAGCTTGCGGATCTGCGCCAGCTCGGCGCGCGTTGCCTTCCTGGAGCTCAAGGCCTGCATCACCAGGGTGAGCGCGGAACCATTGAAGGCGCGGTCCACCAGGTCCCGCACCAGCTGCTTCTGAGTCTGATCCCGCGGGGCCCGAGCCTCGTAGATGTGCGCGCGCTGGTCCTCGTTCCGAATCACCAGCCCTTTCTCCGCCATGATCTGCATCAGCTTCAGGACCGTGGTGTAGCCGATCGGCCGGTTGCGCTCAAGAATGTTATAGACCTCGCGCACGGTCGAAGGGCCCCGTCGCCACAGTACGCCGAGGATCTCGAGCTCGCCACCGGTCGGTCGGGTATCTGTTGTCTTTTTCATGAACGCAAGGTTATACGAAATATTTCGTACTGTCAACGAAATTTTTCGTACATTCGTTCCAACGGAGCCGGGGACATAATGGTCATCGTCCAGGTTCCGACTTGGTTTCCTGGCTATGTCTTGGAATTCGTCTCCCGGAAGATGCAAAGGTAACGAGCAAACAGGATATACCCCAGAATAATTGCAAAGCATTCCAAACCGATCAACACCGTTGCCAGGCCAATCAGTGCCGTAAACATGGCCAGTTGGATCGCCGCTGAGCCGACCGCGTCAAATGGGTCTTCATTGAATGGGTTCGTACCTGAAACCGCGGGGTTGTGTTTCGCCATAAAGAAGATGACAAACTCCGCTGCAAAGGCGATAAGGGCTGCAGAAACGAATTTGTAAAATCCGGGCATGTTCTTTGAGAATCGGCCATGACTGGAAGTTGTGCTCCAGATTCTGAATCCAGTCAGAGAATCTTGCCGCCTTCAAAAGCGATGACTGCCAGCTCGCTGCTATGGAAATGGCACATGGACTGTGAGGATGCGGTTCGGGATCTTTGCGGGATCGACATCACGCCGAAGCAGTATTTCCCGTCCCATGGGTGTGAAGTAGGTCACCTCGACATCGACGCGCTTTACGCCGCCCAGTCCGAAGTGCACCGGCATCTGACTTTGCGATGTGTATCCGCTTCCGCTGTCCACGACGCGCCCGCCAACCACCTTGCGCGTTCCTGCTTCATAGAGGCGAACTTCCGAGCCGGCGCGCGTGTAATGGCCTTTGCCGTCGAGCACCAACACCTGCAGGGAACGGCGCGCCCGATCCTGAGGCATGACGTTTCGATAGAGAGTGTTTTTCCCGTCCGGGTTGTTGTTCGCCAACGCGATATCGATGGCGCCGTCCTTGTCGAAGTCGGCCCATTGGAGGCCGTGCGTCGCGCCGTGCTTACGGAACAGCTCAGGCGTCACATCGGCAAAACGGTTTCCTTCGTTGTGATACAGGTAGTCCTTTTCGTTCACCGGCTTGTCCACGTACGAAGATACGTACAGATCAGGGAGTCCGTCGTTGTCGAAATCGCCCCAAGCCGACGGTGTTGCGCGATCGCCGCCCTGGACTCCCATCTGTTCCGCAATTTCGGCAAATTTCCCATGCCCATCGTTTCTATAAAGGAAGTTGCGTCCGTAGCCCGCGACGAACAAATCAAAGTAGCCGTCGTTGTTGAAATCAATGATGCTGGGCCCGTTGCTGCCCAGACGGCCGGGAGCGATTCCCTCCAGTCCCAGTTCGGCTGCGACGTCGGTGAACTTTGTGCCGTCGTTACGCCAAAGACCGTTCTTGTCGCCGTCCTGATTAGCCACAAACAGGTCCAACCTGCCGTCCATGTTGTAGTCGAACCAGACGGCCCCGACTGTCCGGCGCGGGTCATCGACGCCCAACTCATGCGCGACATTGCGAAAATGATGGCCCTCGTTGTGGAAGAGCATGTTGGGGCCGTCCCGAAAGGCCAGGAAAAGGTCGATGCGCCCGTCATTGTCGTAATCGATCCAGACGACCTGCCGCGTCTCGAAGCCAGAGACGTCGACCCCCACTTCATGCCCGACGTCCGCGAAATGCCGGCCGTCGCCGAGGTTGCGATACAGTTTGTTAGGCACGCCGGACCGTTTGCTGAAGCCGACATATAGATCCAGGTTGCCATCGCCGTCGAAGTCGCCCCACGCGGCTCCGCGCGTGTCGATCGTGTCGGCAACCCCTACTTCGGTGGCGATCTCCGTGAAGGTTCCGTTGTCGTTGCGGTAGAGCTTATTGGGGACATTTCCCTTCATGCCGACGAACAAATCCAGATCGCCGTCGTTGTCGAAATCAGCCCAGCAGTTGGGCTGGCCGCCTGAGATGCCGAACAGATCCGGCTGGACCGCGGTGAATTGAGGTTGCCGGGAAGCCGCCGAGGCGAACAGTTCTTTCCGGCGGGGTGAGGAGTCCGTGAGCGGCAGGCTGAGAAGGGCCAGCCACGCCGCGATCACAATGAACATGCCGGTATTACGTTTCATGTACGCCCCCTTGTAGTTTTTTGCCTGGATCCAGGATCCGGATGCGATGGTATCGCTTGCTCATCCTTCAAGCAATCGGAACGTTGTCCTTGGGGCCGTCGTTTTGGCAATATCGCGCACTTATCTGCCTGCGAGCCATCTCTCCAGATTCGAGACCCATTCGAATCGACAGACAAGCGGAACTTGCCCGCCTGCCGGAATCATCAAGATTGCACGAATGAAGCCTTACACATGATGATGACAGGACGAGATTCCGCTGACAATAATTCAGTAACCATCATGCATGGCTATTCGTGGCTAAGCGCCCGCATCGGGTCAATCCGTGTGGCCCGCATCGCTGGAACCAGGCTCGCCGCCAGCCCGGCTCCCATCCGCACATGGGTATGCCAAGAAATATAATTGGATAAGGTTCGGTCGTCGGAGTCCCGTTCTCATGAAACAGCGAGGGCGCGGACTGCACGTGCGTGGCGGTGCTCGAGAAAAGAATGACGGCAGAAATAAGAAGAAGGGCGCCGGGCAGCTGCTGCATGTAGCCCCCCCAAATTAAGCGCGAATGACCGGCCGGTCACGGTCCGCCAGAAGAGAACTCCGGCCAACACCGGCTTGCGTGCCGATCTTTGGATACATCTTCGGGCAGGAACTTCAGTGCGACGGCGCGCTTGAGCTTGGTGTCTTCGGCCTTGCAGACGACGCCCATGCCTCCGCCGCCAAGCTTTGAAGCGATTTCCTATTATTTGTTCCCTATGTGTGAGCCTTGAGGAATTCAAATGCCTGGCGGATGATATCGCGGCTGAATGCATCATCATTACGGATGTCAAACCCGTGAAATCCCTCAGGATGATTGCGGATGCTCACAAGGAGATTCCTCTTCGAAGCCATTTCTATGAATTGATCGGCGGTGGCATTCAAGATCGGCATATCGAGTCCGGCCCGCCCGACGAAGATCGGGGGAAGATTTCCGGATGTCGCGCCGAGGGCGACTACAGGCGAGAACCTTTCCAGGACTTCGTCATCGACGGCTGCTGGCGCCTGAGCACGAAGCGACCGAAGATCCATAAGGGAGTAAAAAGCCACCAGGGACCGGATGTAGGCCGGCGGCCGGCGCAGAACTTCGCTCAAGAAGGGTCCGCCTCCCGAAAAGACCCAAGGGGCTGCGCGATGTTCATCGATCCCCAGTGACGCGGCCTGTTCGCGAATCAGGGCGAGAAGCGCATCGATGTCTCCCTGGGCGTCGGCCAACCGGCCAACCGGCCGACCCCGAAGAGCCGGTGATTGAACGTCACGCCGACGAAGCCCGACGCCGCTTGCGGTTCGCCGGCGCCAAATACCACTTCGACCTATTTCGGAACCAAAGCGGTTCCGGCGATCAGGTCGGGGATGCCGCGGGCCGGGCGAACCGCGGCGTAAATCAGGCCGGTGATTCCGATCGCGAGTGGCAGCGATGCAATCCAGGGGCTCGTCGAAAGACTTAAAGGGTGGTTGAGATAGGAGAAGGGCGGTAACGGGAGACAAAGCATGAACATACCCCAGGTAGTCAGAGCCCGTAATGCACATCGATAACGCGGCGCTTTCCGTCCTTCCTCCATTTGCACTGACATCCCAAAAAGTCGAGTCAGCAGACCACCTCTCAGAATCACGGACAACAGGAACGCAGGAATCGACAGGAACCCGAGTAACACACAGGCCCCAAATGGCAAAGCCCTCTCCAGCCGCGGCAGCATGCGTAGGAACTCACCAACGCCGGCTTCACCTACGATCGCGCGTGCACGATCGAGATCGGTTTCGGAGACATGCGGATGTTGCTTCACCGCCGATTCCAGAACAGACAGATGCCCTTGGTTCAAACTCCTAAGATAGATCTCGGATCGGGGGGAAGCCTTGAGCTTCAAATAGCTCGCGGCCAGGATCGTTCGAATGGCATCGCCCTGCTCCTTCGTTTTCGAGTTCTCGGGCGACTGGTCGAGTTGCTGGAGCTTGGCCGTATACTCGGAAATTGCCGTAAGATCGCGTATCCAGTCGGGCGTGCGCGATGTGATGAAACGAGCCGCGAATATTGAAGTCGCCATAATGAGCGGAAGGATGGCAGTGACCAGGCCCGGTTCAGCACATCGTCATGCGCGGCGATGAGCGCGCGCGCATCGGTCCTCCACAGAATAGCGTTGGACCGGTACGGGCCGAAATTCGCCGGCAGGTCGCCCGGCAGCGGGCTCTCCGCCAACGGAATCGGAGGCGCCGCCAGTTCTGCCCTGTGACGCATCGAGCGGACGCGCGTTCCGCTCGCGAGCTCATGTAGACCGGCGTAACCGTTTCGCTTGCGAGCCAGAATCCAAAGGGCTGCGTAGGAACATAAAGGTACACTCGCCGTCCAATAAGATGCGGAAACAGTCGTCAGACCTGACTTCCATTGGATCCAAGCGACTACGCTTGGGATAACCAAATAGAAGATCAGGAATACCGCGCTCCTCACGGCAGCCTGGCTATAGCTCAGCTTCCCGCCTTCGACGCTTTCCACTCGCAAGCCCAGCAGCCACTTCCCCAGGCTTCTGCCCCAAAACTTCTCGCCGATGAAGAAGTAGAAAAACCACGCCATGGTCGTGAGTATGCTGATAAACATGAAGCCGCTGATCAAACCGCCCTCAGACAAGGCCTTTAGCAGCAATGGAGCCATGATCAAGTTCAGGGGATAAAAGGCAAGGTAATCAAGGATGAAAGCACCGAAGCGGCGAGCGAGGGTGACCGGGGTTGTGGCTGAAGACGAGTAGGGCAACAGTTCGGCGCGTAGTGCCGCATAGCTTGGGTAGCGCTTGTCTCGGTCTTTGGTCAGAGATCGGAAAACAATGCGCTCCAGCCCGGCCGGGATTCTGGCGGAATGATGCGAGAAGGGGGTCGGCGGCTCCGAAACGATCCGGGCGAGCACCTCGCCAACCTGGGCTGCTTCAAATGGCGGTTTCCCAGTCAAGAGCGCATAGAGCGTCGCGCCGACGGAATATATATCGGTGCGTACATCAAGCTCGCGTCCCCTCACCTGCTCCGGCGAGGCGTAAGAGGGGGTCCCCAGAAATGATCCTGTAATGGTCAATTTGGTGTCACTCTCGAGAGTGCGCGACAAGCCGAAATCGCCCACTTTTGCATGACCCGCCTCATCCAGGAAGCAGTTTGACGGCTTCATGTCGCGGTGTAGAACGCCGACTTTGTGCGCAGCTTCCAACCCGTCAATGATCTCCAGGATCTGGTCGACCGCCTCCGCGACTGGAAGCCGTCCTCTCGCCTTGAGCTGGTCCTGGAGTGTCCCCCCCGGCATGAGCTCCATCGTGATAAGAGTCGGAAGATTATCGTTGTTTGGATTTTTGATTTCCATGAGACTCTCGTCGGAGTGATGTTAGTTTCACCTTGCGCTGCGAAAATCCATTGTGCCTATGACTGGTGATTGTATATCAAAAGACAGGTGGAACCGCCAGCGGTCTCGAAGGCAGGCCGAGGCAATCCGGCGGAGCTGTAAACTTCAAACCAGGAGCAGCTGTAAGTGTGGTTGTGCCATGAGCAGACGTGGGGCGCATGGCCCCGGTCTCGCTTGTCTTGATTGGTTGCCCCGAATCATCGGAACATCCGGTGAATCCAATGGCCATGAGAAGCGTAGCGAGCAGGGTTGCAGCCCCGCGCGGACGGGGCATCATGGGATTTTTCCTCCATCTCGGTGAAAAGCAACATTTCCATCTTTTCAGATTTTACCTGGATGGCGCGTTAGGAGCGGGAAAAGAAGATCTACTCCTTTTTGCGGTGTCACTCATTGGATCACGATATTGATGAGTTTGCGGGGGACAACCATCACTTTTTTGACCGTCCCGCCTTCCGTGTGTCTCCGGACTTTCGCATCCGCCAATGCTGCCGATTCCAGCTCTTCCCTGCTAGCCTGGATTTCCACGGAAAACTATTCGCCTAAGTGCCGGGCTAACTTGCAGGTCCATTGTAAGTGGTCAGACGTAATGGCAGCCCATTCCACCAGGGTACTGCAACGCGCTGCTCCATGAGGCCCGAAGCGAGGATTAAGACTTTTGGTGCCTTGGAGTCTTGGAGTTAGCTTTTATTTGCGGGCGACACGGCTCCAGGTATTTCGTGGTTTGTTTCTCGCTGTTGCCGAGTTCAGGGCTTGACGGCTGAGTGCGGTGCGGCATGGTTGTCGCCGTTCGGACGGCCAAGGAGCAACTCGAGCGCTTCCTGCTGGCGGCTGGCGACCACGGCCAGCACTTCGTCTCCGGCCTGCAAGACCGTCTCGCCACGCACGGCGAGCACTTCGTCTTTCCGAATGATCGCGGCCAGGGTGCAGTTCGCCGGCAGTTCAAGATCGCGCACCATCTTTCCTACCGCCGGCGCCTGTGGGGAGATCTTTTCTTCTACCAGCGCCACCTCTCCTTTGCGCAGCTTCACCAGGGTCATCATGTCGCCCAGCGACATTTCTTCCGCTATGAGCTTGGCCATCATGTCGGCCTGATTGATCGCAACATCCACATGGAACTTCTTATCGAAGAGCCAGGCATTGCGGGGATTGTTGATTCGGGCAATGGTGCGGGGGACCTGGTAACGGTCGCGCCCCAGGTAGCAAAGGACCAGGTTGTCGGCGTCCACTGTGGTGCAGGCAGCAAGCACCTGACACTCGCGCACACCCGCAAGCTCGAGCATATGAGGGCTTGTCGGATCACCTTGGTAGATCGCCTCGGTGGGGAGTTCCTGGTGGATGCGGGCGAGCACATCCGCTCGATCCTCGATCAAGTGGACCTTGTGCTTCTGTGCAATCAGATAGAAGGCAAGTTGTGCTCCAGTGCGGCCGCCGCCGGCAATGATGACAAACATGTCAGCCCTCCTGAAGCTTGTTCAAATCGCCGGACCCAGCCTTGACAACGGTGCCCTTGGGAGCTTCGCACAAAATCTCCTCGATGCGCATGGCGCCCATGCTGACAGGGCTGATGACCTGCAGCCCGAACGCTTCGTGCAAGGCGCGTTTGCGTGGGTCGTAGTTTCGCACCACTACATTCGGCACCTTAAACACAACCTGGGCGATATGTCCGAGCACGGTGTTGACCGAATCGGATGGCGTCACAGCGGCCAGAGCGTGCGCATGTTCAATCCCCGCGCGCAGCAGGACATCCTGGGTCAGGACGTCTCCTCTCATTGTGAGGCCGCGGAAGTCCTCCGGCAGATTGCGGAAGGCCGCCGTGTCCTGGTCGATGACCGTGACCTTGTGGCCCTTGCGATAAAGGGCGTATGCGACCTCGGCTCCTACTCGGCCACAGCCGATGACAATGATATTCATGAAGATCGCGCTCCCATGATCCAGCCTATTCTACCTGATAAGGCACGTCGGTGATTACTACGCCTCGCTTAAACAGGAGCACCAGCCTCAGCATCATGGCAGTCTGTGTGTGCAGTATATTATACAGCCAGCGCTTCGGCACAAACTGCGGCACGATAATCGTGATGGTCTCGTTGGGCTGGCGCTGGGACGCGATCGCATCGATATATTGCAGCAGCGGCTCCAGGAAAAGGCGATAGGGTGATTCCAGAATCACGAGCCGCACCCCCTTGCCCCAGGTTGTCCATTGCTGCTGCACCTGTTCCGCTTCCGCCGGGTCGATCGACACGTGCACGGCGGTGACGTCATCGGATAGCATCTGGGCATATCGGAGTGCGGCCAGGGTTCCCTGATGGACCGAGCTGATCGGCAGGATGACTCGATGCCGGGGTTCGGGGGGCGGCTCGCCAAAGCCCTCCAACGCGAGGCTTCGCTCAAGTCGCTGGTAGTGCCTGTGAATTCCCTGCAACAGCACGACCATCAGCGGAATTAAAACCAAAACGATCCAGGCGCCCTCGAGGAACTTGGTGGCGGAGAAGACGATCGCGACCACGGCGGTGCAAAAAGCCCCGAAGCCGTTGATGGCCATCTTCATCTTCCAGTTGGGCTGGTGACGCAGGGTAGAACCGCGCTCTTTTACCTCGATGCCCGGCTGGAGGTGTCCTATCTTCCACCAGCGTCGAGCCATACCCGCCTGCGATAGCGTGAACGCCATGAATACGCCTATGGCATACAAGGGGATCAGGCCGGTAACACTGGCGTCAAAAGCAATGATCAGGACCGATGCGATCAATGCGAGAGCGATGATGCCGCGCGAGTAAACCAGCCGGCTGCCCCGATAGGTAAGTTGCCGCGGCAGGAAGCCATCGGCGGCCATCAGGGCGCTCAGGCGAGGAAAGTCGGCAAAAGAGGTGTTGCATGCCATGATCAGGATGACCGAAGTGGCGGCGATGGTGCAGAGATACAATACTCCCTGGCTCCCGTAGGCGGTGCGAGTCAACTGAGAGATAACCGTTTCACGCTCCGACGGAACGGTGCCGATGTGCTTGGCAAGGAACGAAATGCCGAGGAACAAGCTGCCCAAAATGGAAGACATCCAAATCAGCGTGAGCCCCGCGTTGCGCGTGCGCGGTTCTTTGAAGGCAGTGATTCCGTTAGAGATTGCCTCAATCCCGGTGAGAGCGGAAGTGCCGTTGGCAAAAGCGTGGAGGATCAGGAAAGCCGTAAGCGACTGCAAGGTGTGGGCCACCTCAAGCGCCGGCGGGTTGGGCACTGGGCCCAGTGAACCGGCCAGATATCGGAACAGCCCAACTCCGACAGTAAGATACATCGATGCGATGAAAAAATAGGTTGGTATCGCAAAAGCCCTGCCGGATTCCTTCACGCCCCTCAGATTCATGACCATGACGAACATTACCAGGCCGACCGTGATGTGCACCCGGTAGGGAAACAATTCCTGATACGCCGAAACGATCTGGGCCACGCCCGAAGACATCGATACCGCAACGGTCAGCACATAGTCGGTCATGAGGGCGGCCCCGGCGGCGCGGGCCGGCAGCTCACCCAGATTGTCGCGAGCCACTATGTAGGATCCGCCGCCGCCTGGATAGGAATGAACCGTCTGTTCGTAGGAGATGGTGACAATAACCAACAAGGCGACAATGGCGATCGAAATTGGAAAGACCGCCCCGAACGCCAACGTGCCGGCGGCAGCCAGCACCACCAGCATTTCCTGGGTGGCGTATGCCGTAGAGGAGAGCGCATCGGAGGCAAATACTGCCAGCCCTATGGCTTTGCCGACAGTCTGGTGCGGTGCATCCGCGGTCGGCAGGGGCCGTCCAATGAGCCAGGTGCGCCATACACGGGGCGGGATGTAGTTCTCCGCCCGCCGTTGCACCGCCGTGCCGTTTTGCTGATCCACAGTGACCATAATGTCCCGAGGTGCTCGAGTCGCTCGGAAAGGCGCTCATTGTATCTCTCCCGCCACGGCGTGTCAAAAATACATTGGCGCTGAAGCGACCGATCCACGATCTGTTCTTTCATCAGATCCTAGGATAGGGAATAATACGTGGCAGCAGAAGTACAATGCCGTAGCCGGGACGAAAGCTCCGGCACAAGCAGTCGATACTTTTAGCACTTTGCGGTGGACGGTCGACACCGGCGCATCCACCGTATAACGATCCCGACGGACAGGAGGAAGGAGCCATATGGCACATAACACTTTCGAGCCAACTCGGAAAATCTCGTGCTTCATTTGTATCCTCGCCGTAGTTTCCTTTTCCGCGTGGCCGGTGACGGGTCAGGTCGGCGCCCCGGGCGCTCAAGCAACGCGAGGCCAGGGTGCGGCGTCCGCCACCCTTCTCCGGCCCGCACGGGTGTTTGATTCCGAGGATGGCAAGACCCACGAAGGTTGGGTTGTGCTGGTGAGAGGCGATAGAATCGCCGCCGTGGGCCCGGCTGCACAGGTCTCCGTTCCCGATGGCGCCCAGACGATCGAGCTGACTGGGATGACACTCCTGCCGGGCCTAATGGACATCCATTCGCACATTTTCCTCCACCCTTACAATGAGACGCTCTGGAACGACCAGGTGCTCAAAGAGCCTCTTGCCTATCGGACTGTGGAAGCCGTGATTCATTGCGAACGCACGCTAATGGCGGGATTCACCCTCTTGCGCGATCTCGGCACCGAAGGCGCGGGCTATGCAGACGTATCGGTGCAGCGCGCCATCAGCGAGGGCCTGATCCCGGGACCGCGCCTGCAGGTGGCTACGCTAGCCATCGTTGCCACCGCGAGCTACGGGCCGGGGCCGGCCGATTTTGCCCCCGACCTGATCTTGCCCAAAGGGGGGCAGGAAGTGAGCGGGACGACGGAGATTATCAAGGCAGTACGGGAGCAAGTTGGGCATGGCGCCGACTGGGTCAAGGTGTATGCTGATTATCGGCACGGCGTAAGCGGCACCGTGCCGACCTTCAGCGAGGAAGAATTGCGCACCCTGGTCTCGGAAGCCCACTCTGCAGGCAGGCCGGTTTCCGCGCACTCCACCACCGCGGAGGGAATGCGCCGTGCGACGGTAGCCGGGGTGGATACGATCGAACATGGATACGGCGGCACCGAAGAAGTGTTCCGCCTCATGGCGGAGCACGGGACCGCGTATCTCCCAACCTTGACGGCCCAGGAGGCGTACAGCGAATACTTCCAGGGATATAAACAAGGGCAACCTTTAACGGCAAGCATGCAACAGGCCTTGCGCGCTTTCAAGCTGGCCATGGCGGCTGGAGTGACTATCGGGCTTGGGAGTGACGTCGGCGTTTTTACTCACGGCACGAACTACCGCGAGTTGGAGTGGATGGTGCGCGGGGGTATGACGACTTCGCAGGCACTGCTGGCGGCCACCGCCGTGAATGCCAAGATCATCCGCATGCAGGACCAGCTTGGCCGCGTCCGTGTAAACCTCCTTGCCGATCTCGTGGCCGTGCCCGGCGACCCCGTGGAGAACATCCAGGCCGTCCGCGACGTGCGTTTCGTGATGAAGGGCGGAGTCATTTACAAACGGCCACAGTAGACTGCGATTCAGACCGTGGGAAAAAACATAGCCACGAATAATACGAATAGCGAGGCGAAAGTCAAAATCTTAACGCAGAGATCACAGAGGCTGATGCAGAGGCCTCAGAGAATGTCCCTGCTTCGAGATATTTTCCCATCGGATCTCTGCGACCTCCGCATTGATCTCTATGGCCCTCTGCGTCAAGTTTTCGCTTTTGGTTGCGACTATGCTGCCCCATGGAATTCGTGGCTGCCCTTTTTCTGGTAGTGTCTGAATCACAGCACAGTAGAATGAACAGTTGACAATCGAAAACGGGACAGATCTGAAACGCTGATTTTTCCGTCGCCGTTTGAGACCGGCGGTGAACCAACATCGAGGATCCGGACTCTAATACGGAGGTGGCTCGGGACAGCCGAGGGAAAAACAGGTGAATCGGGCGTCAAAGAAAGCGCCCCACCCAGACTCCCGGTGGGCTATTATCAAGGCAGTCATCCAGGAGAAGGCATAAAGAAAGAGGAGGTTCCATGAAGCGATTCTTGATCGTAGCAATCTGGCTTTGCGGCAGCGGGATTTGTCTGGCTCAGGACACCAAACAAGAGATTCAGGGACTCTACCAGCGGATACAGGGTTTCACGTTCAACTCTGGGGATCCATCCATTTTCGATATCGAGAAAGCCAATACAAATGGCGGAGGCTACGCCATCATTTACAACATCACTGAAAAGTTCGGGCTGTTCCAGCAGATGGGCTTCTTCGGAGGGGCTTCGCAGAACGGCTTCAATATGCGCTTGATCACTGAACTCCAGGGATTTAAGGTAACCAAGACCAAGGGACCGTTCGACTTCTATGCCAAGGGGGGACTTGGTGCTGTGATCTGGTCCTTCTCGGGAAATTTCACCGGAACGCAAGGCGGCTTTGCGGTGAACTACGGTGGCGGCACCGAGATTAAGGTGAAAGAGGGCCTATATTGGGTCCTCGAGGCGACGCGTCTGACTGCGCATATGCCAAACCTCACCGGTTTGCCCGGACGTACGGGATGGAATAGCTCGTGGTTGCTCGGTACGGGCATAGCCGTCCACTTTTGATGTTATGAGCGCTTAAGACCGGGGAGGAGCAGGTTGAATGAAAGTGATCGCTGATCTATGCGTTGTGCCCCTCGGTGTCGGCGTGCGCCTTGGCCGCTATGTTGCCGAATGCGAACGCATCCTGAAGCAGGCTGGGTTGAAGGTGAGACTCCATGCCTATGGTACTAACATCGAGGGTGAGTGGGACGACGTGATGGCAGCAGTCAAGGATTGCCACCAGGCGTTGCACGCGATGGGAGTGCCGCGGATCAGTTCTTCCCTCAGGTTGGGCACCAGGATTGATCGCGAACAAACCATGGAAGACAAGGTGCGCAGCGTTGAGGAAAAACTGTCAGGCTCGGCTAGTTAAGCGTCCTCCTGCGGAAAACCAAATTCCTGCGACAGGAAATTCGAGATTCGAGATTCGAAATCACCAATCTCGAATTTCGAATCTCGAATTTCGAATCTCGAATTTCGAATCTCGAATTTCGAATCTCGAATTTCGAATTGTTTTAACGCTTCTTCAACTGGGCTTCGCGCCGAGCCTTGAATTCACTGCCGGCTGCCTTCCACCCTGGATACTTGTCCGCCTGCGCCACGTAAAAACCGATCAGGCCATAAAACTGCAGATCCTGAACCGCGCCGCTCATATCCCAGTCGGGACGCACCATGTCCGCGGGCTTGTGATAAATATTCGCGGTGAACTCAGCCCTGACCTTAATTCCGTAGTCCGCGGGCTTTCCGATGAAGTCGATCCCGCTGCCGCTGGCGAGGGCAGGAACGCCCTGCTTGGCAAAGGGGAAGTGATCCGATCGATAGAATGAACCCTTTTCCGGCGTGGGATCAGGCTTGATGACGCGTCCCTGCTCGGCCGCGACCTTCTCGGCGTAATCGTCGAGCTCGGAGTTCCCGAGGCCCACGATGGTGACGTCCTTGGTTTTCCCGTACACGTTGAGCACGTCCATATTGATGTCGGCGAGGGTATTGGCCAGCGGGTATAGCGGCTTTTCGGAATAGTACTGGGAACCGAGCAGTCCTTGCTCCTCAGCCGTTACCGCGATGAACAGAATCGAACGACTGGGTTGCGGGGACAGCTTGCCGAAGGCGCGCGCCAGCTCAATGAGGCCGCCGATGCCGGTCGCGTTGTCCTGTGCGCCATGATAGATCTTGTCGCCGTTCACTTCGGGTCCGATGCCGAGGTGGTCCCAGTGCGCTGTGTAGATGACGTACTCACCTTTCAGGTTCCGATCGCTGCCTTCGAGCTTGCCGACCACATTGCGCGACTGGATGGTCCGCACCTTGTTGTTCAGCGCCATCGAAGCATTGACTCCGAAAGGCACCGGCCTGAAGGCGCGAGAGACTGCCTGTTTTTTGAGCGCGTCAAAATCCTTGCCAGCCAGCGCGAACAGCTTCTTGGCCTGATCGAGACTGATCCAGCCCTCGACCGAAACGCGGGACATGTTCTTGTCCTCCGCGATCAGGTCGAATTGCTCGCTGCTCTTGTTCTGGACTACCGCAAAGGGGTAGCCTGCCGGTTCGGTTTCATGGACGATCAGCACGCCGGCCGCGCCCATTTTGGCGCCGATTTCATATTTGTAGGTCCAGCGCCCATAATAGGTCATGGCCCGGCCGCCGAACACGCTGTCGTCGAGCTTCGTCGGATCGGCAGGATCCGGCACGGGAGGGTCACCGATCAGCATGACCAGTGTCTTTCCCTTCAGATCAGCTCCTTTGTAGTCGTCCCAGGAGAACTCCGGCGCCTGCACTCCGTAACCCACAAAGACCAGTTCCGAATCCTTGAGTTCCGCGGTATCGGCCACATGCTTGGTCCATGCGACGAAATCGTCCTTGAACTTGAGCTTTTGTTCCTTGCCTCCCTTATTGAAGGTGAGCGTGACGTTTGGATCAGGCGTGATGCCGACAAGCGGAACGTTTTGAATCCAGGTTTTGTCGGGGTTGCCCGGCTTCAGCCCGGCCTTTCGGAACTGATCCGCGATATAGGCCACGCTGAAGTCCTCCCCTTTTGTGCCCGGGAAGCGGCCTTGAAACTCGTCGGAAGAAAGTAGCTTAACGTGCTCCAGGATCGCGTTGCCATCGATATCGGCGAATGTCGCCGCAGGTGTCTTCTGGGCCGTGGTCGAACCGGATCCTCCGCAGCCCGCCAACGCCAGGACAAACAGCAAGAGCGCCGATGCGAATGAGAGTAACTTCATATCGATCTCCTTGATATGCCGCATAAGCTAGATGTTTTATGGTGATGTTGCAAGCTGTTTCCACGGCCCCGGCAAAGTCGCAGAACTAGCGGCGAAATTGGGAACAGTAGCCCATGCGCCGAGGCGCACCCGAGGACGCATGAAAAGGCTATGCTCCCTCTGGGAAGCGATCATCGGTATCGGGGTCGCAATCGCTATCGCTATCGGCTTTGGGGGACTAGCAAGACCGACTGCGACTGCGATTGCGATCCCGATACCGATACCGACATTTTAGGTTTTCTCCTTCTATTTTCGAAGCAGTCAATTCTCTCGCCGTGCGAATCCCTGCAGATTTATGAGCTGAAACGTCCGCCGGAAAGGTCGGAGGTTGGATGTCCGGGTTCGGAGGTCGGGAAGCTTTCCGCCTCGTAGTTTGCCAGGGAGATGCCCGGGGTCAGCATCAAGGCGTGGCCTGCCTTCGGAAACTCGTGCACTCTTGAGCGAGGGATCCGCGAGGCCATGAAATACGCCTCCGGGATAGACGGCACAAGTTTGTCGCGCGCGGAAGCGAGCAGCACCGTCGGGACGGCAATCTCGCCCAGCCTTGGCCTCAAGTCGGTTTCCCGGATCAGCTGCAGGCGCCGCCGATAGCCTATCGGATCGACCTGCTTGATGGCCTCGTGAAATTGAAGGCGTCCGTCCGGCGGAATTCCTTCGCTTCGCAGAACCCGGTCGATGATGAAATGCCTCACTTGCCGAGCGAACTTAACTTCCAAAAGCGGTGTCAGTGCCTCTGCCAGGCGAAGGCGCAGCCGCCAGCGGTAATAAGGAAAAGTATTCACTAAGATCAGGCGTCGCACAGGGTCCGGGTAGCGCAACACGTAATCAAGTGCAACAAGCCCGCCGAAGGACTCGCCGACAACCAGGATGGAGCCTGGCGCCTCACTCGCGGTTGCTGAGGCCAACTTGCCGGTAAGATCGGCCAAATCGAAATCCGCGCCGGCCTGGTAGGACCAGGCGCAGACCCGATATTTACGCGCCAATGCCTCCAGTTGAAAAGAAAAAAGCTTGCCCGTGCCGTCGAGGCCGGGAATCAGCAAGGCCAGCGGTTTTGCATCGGTCTTCGCTTCAACCATGGCGCCTCATTCCAGATCATGTCGCGCAAGGGCGCAGCCCTTGATATCCCGCCAACTGTGATTCAGACACTACCAGAAAAAAAGCAGCCACGAATAACACGAAGCTGCATGGCCGCTGCCCAAATCTAACACCAAGACGCCAAAAAATCGGCGATTCGAGATTCGAGATTTTGGAATTTCGAATTTCGAATCTCGAATTTAAGTAAAGATTAAGACTCTTGGCGCCTTGGAGTCTTGGCGGCAAAAATCCTTTCCATGAAGGAAAGGATTTTTCCACTGTCTGAATCGCAGAATATAATAGATACGACGCCGATTCGATACCATTCGGCGTATTATACGGCGATTCGAAGATAGACAAGCCGCACTGCACATGGAGGAAAGGTGTCGACTCCTTCCACAACAAAAGCGGAGACTGCCCTTGCGCGCACCTTGCGCACCACAGAGTACTTCACGCTCGCCTTCGGCACCATGGTGGGTGTGGGATGGCTGATCGTGATCGACGACTGGCTCGGTCGTGGAGGTCCCGGCGGCGCGATGTTAGGATTCCTGCTCGGCGGCCTGGCTCTATTGCCGATCGCGTTCGTTTACGGCAAGTTCGTCCGCGCAATCCCGGATGCTGCGAGCGAGCTAGCCTATGCTACCACCGTCTTTCCTACTTCGGTCGGGTTTTTCGCCGGCTGGCTCATGACTCTCGCTTACCTGATCGTCTGCCCGTGGGAGGCGGTCGCCATCGGCAAAATCATTTCCTATCTTCTGCCGGCTCTCCAGACGAACATTATCTACCGCGTTGGCGGAGTGCCGGTCTACCTCCCGATGCTGATCCTTGGACTCCTGACGACGGCGCTGGTCATCGTTTTGAATTACCGCGGGATCAGGCTGAGCGCACGTTTCCAGAACCTGACCACTTTTGCGTTGCTGGCACTCTTCGGGGTGTTCACGGTGATGGGGTTGACGCGGGACCGTGTCGAGAATCTACGGCCTTTTTTCAGCCACAGCCTGGGAAATGGATGGAGCGGTGCGCTGCTCTCGATCGTGATGGTCCTGCAAATCGTGCCGTTTTTCCTTACCGGATTTGAATCCGTGCCGAAATGCTCCGAGGAGGCCCGAGAGGGTTTCAACCCGCTCGGATTCATGCGCGCTATCTTTCTCGGGCTTGGGACCGGAACCGCCTTCTACGTTGTTATCATCGGCGTCGTGGCAGCCCTGGTTCCCTGGCAAACCCTGAGCACCGAGCGTTTTGCCACCGCCATCGCTTTCAGACGCGCCTTCGGGTCGGATCTTGTCGTCCGCGTGATCATCCTCGCGGCACTGCTGTCTTTGTTGAAGATCTTCAATGCCAACTTCCTCACGGCGTCGCGGCTGATCTTCGCTCTTGGCCGGCGCGGGATGATTTCATCTCGAATGGGGAAGATTCACCCGCGCTTTCAATCGCCCCATCATGCGGTGTTTTTTTGCGGCGCGGCGACGGTTGCGGGCGCCTTGCTCGGCGAATCGATTCTCATTCCGGTGACGGAGGTGGGTTCCTTATGCTCGGTGCTGGGATGGCTGGTTACCTGCGTCGCCTTCATTTTCTGGCGCGGCAGTGCGCCTGGCAGCGTTCCCGAGAAGCGAAAGGAGATTGCAATTGCCGGTATCGGCGCGCTGGTTGCGATCGCGCTCCTGCTGCTGAAACTGCTTCCATTCATTCCGGGCAGCTTTCGCCTGTGGGAGTACCTCTCGTTGGGAGGGTGGATCGTACTCGGAGCCTTGCTTTGGCGACGACCGAAGTAATTGCGGAATTCAAAATTTAACACCAGGACGCAAAGGCTCCAAGACGCCCAAAAATCTAGGACTAAAATCCTTGGCGCCTTGGAGTCTTGGAGACTTGGCGGCAAAAATCCCTTCCTCCTGGCAAAGGATTCGTGCAAGTTGTACAAACAGGGTCATTGTGGCTGTTTGTCAGTACTCATCGTTGCCGTTCATTGCGACGGTATTTTCTTGGAGGTATCAGGTTATGGCCAAGCGCATCGTGTTGTTACTTCTGCTGGGAGTTCCCCTTATATTTGCGGATAGTACCCCGCGGGTGCCGGCGGTCGATGATCTTCTGATGGTCAAATCGCTGCGGGGCACGCAGATTTCACCCGACGGCAAATGGGTCGCCTACGTCGTTTCCGAGACTGACTTCAAGCAGGATGCCTTTGTTTCGCAGATCTGGCTGGCCGACACGACCAGCGGGGCGCTTCAACAGCTGACCCGTGGCGACAAGTCCTCTGCCGGCCCCTCATGGTCGCCGGACGGCCGTTGGCTCGCGTTTACCAGCAGCCGTAACGGCGGTAAGGAGCAGATCTTCGCCATCCGTCCGGATGGAGGCGAGGCTGTGCAGCTGACCAAGTCCGATTCCGCCGTCAACTCCCTCGCGTGGTCTCCCGACGGGAAGAGCATCGCGTTTGTCGCTACCGATCCGGAGCCGCAATTCATGAAGGATCGCAAGGACTACCTCGGGGAGTTTACGGTCGTGCGCAAGGAGTACGCCCATGCGCACCTCTGGACCTTCGATGTTGCCGAGGCACTCCAGGCTCCCGTTGCCGGAAAACAGCGAACGCGCGGCAAGGACTTCACCGTGGGCTCGTACTCTTGGTCTCCCGACGCCGCACGTATCGCCTTCAGCGCCACCTTGAATCCCGATCTGATCCAGGGCAACACCTCGGACATCTACATTTTGAATCTCGCCGATGACGCGGTGAAAAAGATCGTTGGCCAGCCGGGCCCGGACAGCGCTCCCCAATGGTCTCCCGACGGCAAACAGATCGTCTTCTCGAGCGCCATGGGCAATGCAAAACAGTTTGCGCAAAACTCGCGACTCGCCCTGGCCTCCGCCGATGGCGGCACACCTTGTTCCATCACGGATTCCTTCAACGAAGACCCTGGTCTTGTGATCTGGAACAAGGAAGGCATTTACTTTTCTGGATCACAGAAGACGGCGACGCACCTGTTCCGCGTGGATCCGGCCACCGGCCGGATCGGCCGCATTACCGCGCCGGACAATCTCATGGCTCAATCTTTTTCACTGACCCATGACGGGCGTCGTATGGCTTTTGTGGCTTCCTCCCCGACCTCGCTGAGCGAGGTGTGTGTCAGCGATGTCGCGAATTTTGCGCCGAAGGTCCTGACCCACATGACCGATCAGACCAAGGAGTTCATCTTGGGCACACGCGAGGTCATTTCCTGGAAGAGCCAGGACGGAACCATGATCGAGGGCGTCCTGATCAAGCCGGCCAACTTCGATCCGGGCAAGAAATACCCGCTTCTCTGCATCATCCACGGCGGGCCGACCGGCGTCGACCGCCCGGCGCTGCTCGCCCCGGATACGCGCACCTACCCGTCCGACATTTGGGTTGACCGCGGGGCGCTGGTCTTGAAGGTGAACTACCGGGGGAGTGCCGGATATGGTGAAAAATTCCGCATGCTGAACGTGCGCAACCTCGGGGTCGGAGATGCGTGGGATGTGATTTCCGGCGTCGATTATCTGATTGGCAAAGGTTGGGTGGACGCCGCCAAGGTCGCATGCATGGGGTGGAGCCAAGGAGGCTATATCTCGGCCTTCCTGACGACTTCCTCAGACCGGTTTGCCGCGATCTCCGTGGGAGCGGGGATCTCAGATTGGGCAACTTATTATTACAATACCGACATCACAACCTTCACGCTCAACTACCTGGGCGACAATCCCGTGAACGATCCCGAAATCTACCGGAAGACTTCGCCCATCTCCTATGTCAAGAATGCCCGAACTCCGACGCTGATCCAGCATGGCGAGCTGGACCGCCGGGTGCCGACGCCCAACGGCTACGAGCTGCGGCAGGCGCTGGAAGATCGCGGCGTCAAGGTGGAGATGATTGTCTACAAAGGCTACGGGCACGGAATAACTCGCCCCAAATCGATCCGCGCCGTCATGCAACACAATCTGGCCTGGTTCAACCATTACCTCTGGGGAGATCCGCTTCCCGATTTCACCAGCACCGACTTCCGGCCTCCGAATTCCGACCTCCGGCCGGAAGCAAAAAAACAGAAGCCGGATTGAGGGGCGGGGAAAGGAAACCGCAGCGGGGAAAATAAGGACGCACCCTATTTGGGTGACCGCTCAATCTCAAACGCTGGGAAGGTGATTTGCGAAATATGGCGTCCCCCATTTCCCCAAAAGGTGCCGGTCACCGTGGTGGATATCCCGGACGCGGATTACATTCTTCGCATAGTCGAGGTGGAGCAAGATATTGGAAGAAGTATGATCAAAAGACTCAACCGCGCCGTGAACATTGCGGTCGTGTTGGTTAGCCCTCGATCAGAAAAGATATGCTGGAATTGGGGACTGACGACGGCAATTGTTGAAGGCATTCGGGAAAGTGCAGGTTGGAGGCTTTCCGGGCAGGCTTAGCGGCAAAAAATTCGGCCGTTTTTTGGGGTTAAGGCCTGACTTGTTTCTTTCGAAACGTTGCCGCCTGCATCGGCTCCGGGTCCATGGCATGCCAGTGGGTCGCGCATATCCCAGGTGGCATCCTGCCTATTCTCCGATCTCGAGCCTTTTCCGGTTCTCAGACAGTGCCGCCATGGGGCGCACAAGACCCTCGCTGCCGATCGCTATGCTCTCACTTCAGTGGAGTTCTCGGTGCCCGTTGCGGGTTTGAGTTTCTGGGAGACTACGAGAACTCGTGCGGCAACATGGCAATAAGATGGCTGGCCTGGCCGCGGCTGATCTGGGGCGGAGGATTGAGGTGGGCTCGTTTCAGCCGCTCGATTTGCTTTTCGGTGGCCGGCCGGCGGCGCCAGCCGGCCCGTAGATCCACGAGATCGAGCGCGCGCGGGCGCGTATGCCTGACGTAATCCTCCGCCTTCGCGATTGCGGCTGTGAGCTGACGTTCTGTGGCGACGATGCTGCCGTCCGCCTCAGGGTGAGGCGAACCGAGCACGGCTTCCCACTGTTCCAGCAGGGTTGGCGCGCAGGTCAGGTATTCGCCCTGGCCCAGTCCCAATCGATAGCAGTTCCGTCCAATGGCGGCCCATGCAAATCGCGCGATTCCTCGGAGTTCGTCGGGAAGGCGCAATTCCATGAGGTCCACGCGGGTGCAGTGAAGCCGAAGGTCGTCAAGATCGGTGGCCAGATCGGTCTTGACCCAGGGACGGTTGATCTCGACCCATCGAATCGCACGCTCCACGTCGCTCGTTGTCCTGCCTTTGAGATTGAAACTCGCGGCAAGGCCGAATAGTGACGGCAGCGTGACCAGATGGTGTTTGCTCGAATTGTCGACCACGTCCACCACGGTCACGTCAGTTTTACCTGGGTGCAGCCTGGTGCCTCGGCCGATCATCTGAGTATAGAGCAGAGCCGACTTTGTGGGCCGCGCCAGGACGATCCCGTCCACTGCCGGTTCGTCGTACCCTTCGGTAAGCACCATGCAGTTGGTCAAAACCTGAACCCGGCCGGATGAGAACGCGGCCAGGGTCTTGCCGCGCTCGTCTGGCGGCGTGTCGCCGGTGACGGGCGCCGCCGTGATCCCATAGTGCCTGAATGCCGCGGCGAGGGCGAGCGCGTGGGCAACGTCGACGCCGAACACCAGCGTCCGGCGATCCGGCACCAGCTCGCGAAAGGCTTTGACCACCAGTGCGTTGCGGCTTTCGATATTGACTGCATTGGACAATTGCGAGACAACGAAATCACCCATGCTGGTCTTGACTCGCGACAGATCGATGCCGGTCTCGACCCGATAACCCGCCACCGGGGCCAGATAACCGGCGTGCATCATCTCGGGTATGGTGCGCGAGTAAGAAATTTCGTCAAAGATGGCGTCGAGCCCGATCCCATCGCTGCGCTTCGGCGTTGCCGTAAAGCCTACGAGGAGTTTTTTCGTATCGGATTGCCTCAGTCCCAGGTACTCGACGATGCGGTGGTAACTTTCGGCGGTTGCGTGGTGCGCTTCATCGATCACGACAATCGAGAACTGATCGGGATCGAGCCCGGCGAGGCGTCGAGACCCACGGCGGCCGACGGTTGGAACCGAGGCGACCACGACATCGCTGCTTTCCGATGCGCTTTGCCCGGCTTGCTCGATCCCCACCTTGAGCGCGGGATTGGCCGCAAGCAGTTTGTCACGAGCCTGATTGAGCAGCTCCGCGCGATGGGCAAGGATGAGCATGCGCCGCTTCATGCGGAAAAACGACGGGAACTGGGCGAAGATGACGGTCTTGCCGGTGCCGGTTGGAAGGCAGATGAGTTGACGCCGCACGCCCGCCTTGTAGCGATTGAAAATCGCAGCGAGGCACTCGCGTTGGTAATCGCGCAGATTGATTTGCGCTCGCATGACGTTGAGTATACCCCATCCCCACGGATCCTCCCGGCAGGAGCTGAACCTGACTGCCGAGCTTGCCCGCGCTAAAAACCCTGGGACCTCACCATGGCGGTCCGACTTGTCACTCCGATCTTGCGCTTCTCAGAACCAGGCGAGGGATGCGTGCCGCCCGTTGCAGCTCCGGGAAAAAGGCGGTTCTCTCAATAAAAACGCGGCTGCGAAAGGCATGCAAAAGAACGCGTGCCGACTTTCTTGCTCTTGGCCTCGGGAAGGCGCTATTCGGCCTGTCCGGCCACTTGTGAGAGCCAAATCTTCCCCATATTCGAGGCTATCGGATGGTGAAGGATTTCGGATCAACTTGCTGATTGTGCGCTATCCCCGTGACTGTGAAACTCCAAAGGGTCATGACGGTGGCGTTCTGAGCTTCGATCGTCAAGTCCAGCTTGATCGCCAGGGGCAAGGCCAATCCATCGACCTCTTTGAAGTGATCGAAGACCTCCGAAAGGGTATAGATCGTGTCCTGTTGGGATGAGGATTGGGTCGGGTCTGAGGCCATGCCTGCGGCCGGACCATGTGATATTGCGTGCGGACATGCCTGAAGGTCTCGGGATCAAAGTACAAGGCAACCTGAAGATCACCCGGGTTTTTTTTGGCCTTATACTTTACTTCGTGCAGCTGTCTGCCTTCGATTTTTCTTAGTCCCGAATAGTCCAGCTTGGCCTGCCGCGCATCGAGGTCAAGCAGTGGCCACGCAGTGGAGAGAACCCCGCCCAGAAGACCTTCTCTTGCGATGACATCATAGGAATAAAGGAAAGTCGAGAGCGAAGACCGCCGGCCTGGCCGCACCTGGCCGGCATCCACCCTTTCGCCGTTGAAGACAATCTGCTCCCCCGGATAGTCGGACGAACCGAATGTGAAGGCCAAACGCAACTTTCGGCCTTCAGACAGCAGCTGACCTTTGCCGAAAATCGTTCCCTGCCCCCCGACGCGAAGAACCACTTCGGCGGTGCCGCTTGCGAGCCGGCTTTTTATCGACGCGCGTGCTTCTGCGGTGCCGATCGACCCAAGATGTTTGGCCACGACTTCTTCCACTTTCAACTTTTGTTCTCTCGCGGGAAGAGCTGTTGCACACAGATAGAAGATTAGAACTAGTGGGGCCAACACCCAGAGAGTTTCTTGCCTTGATTTCCTTTTCATGGGATTTCCGGCTCTCCAGAATGGAATGGCGATAGCAGTCCACGACAGCAATAGCGCATTTCTTCGACTAACGCAAGGGCGTTAGGACTGCCAATAGGACGGCCTAGTTTGTGAAAAGGATCATTTTTCGCGGCCTTCCGATCTCATAGCGTGACAAAAAAATGCCCGCAGACGTCTTCCCGACGCTGCGGGCATTTTCATTCACTACTCAATCCCGCTCAGAAATTAATCTTCATTCCGAACTGCATCGTGCGCGGGTCGCGAGTAGTTCCAATCTGACCGAACGCCGTTCTCGTCACATTCAAGCTGGTAAAGCCTCTAAAGTTCGTGCGGTTGAAAATATTAAATACTTCAACCCGCAACTGCATCCGAATGTCTTCCCGGATACGCACATTTTTCGACAACGTAAAATCTACGCGCTTCGTCGGGGGTCCATTGATGATGCCGCGTTCCGCGGTTCCGGGAGTGTTAGGCAACCCGGTCGAGCCGGCGCCTGTATTGGGTGGGTTCGTCTGGAAACAGGAGGTGTTGAACCACTGCGTAAATGTGTGTGGCGCATTCTGATTGGGATCACAAAGAAGATTCGGGCGCGCCGTCGGTCCGGCATTAATCAGCCCAAGACCGGCGTAATCGAGACTCGAAGTTGCCGGGCTTAACGGCAGTCCCGAGTTGTAGGTAATGATCCCTGACGCCTGCCATCCGCCCAGGGACTTGCCTACAAAACCCTGCTGGGTGTGGAAGAACGGAACCTCATAAACATAGTTGAGGGTAAGCACATGCGTTCGGTCCAGCGTTGCCCGCTGATAGTCACTTCGCAAGTCATCGGTATCTTGCGGATAACCTGATCGATCATTCGGGCTGTCCGTCAAATTTTTCGACCAGGTATACGCCAGGTTCACCTCTGACCCGCTCTCGAAACGTTGCTGCGCCGAAACCTGCAAGCTATGGTAGTTCGAGTCATACCGCGGCTGGATCATGCCGATGGACCGCCAGCCTCAGTAAGGTCGAAGCTGATCCAAAATCAAAAGGCCGGTATACGTTGTGATTCCGACCACGTTGGGGTTTCCAGTCGCCGCGGCCGTATTGCGGAATGCGTAGCCGGCGGTCTGGCACGGAACCAGAGTCGGCGCTGGGGTCTGACCGTAATAGTTGTTGCCGGGCGCACAAATGGAGTTCAGGGCTTTCCCTGGCGGCAGGTGGTTCAGTTCGGTAATACCAATCAGATGGGTTCCCTTCGAGCCGTAATAACCTAATATCCATCAAACGAATTTGGAGGGCACTTATGTTGTGACGTTTTTGCAGTCCGGAACCGTCGCCATGGGCACCTATGTTGCATCCCGTATCAAGTAGATATTGAGATCCGCCCTCCCTTCCCGGCCGCCCCCGATTGCCCGCGCGCTGCTGGAGCGCGAGATCGACAAGCTGTGAGCGGCGGAGATGCTTGGCACCGCTGGCGTCAGACGACTGTAGAAATTCCGTTCCCGGAGCGCCGTTTAGGCGTAAACTGCCGTTTGCGATGGAATGGGTCCCTGCGCTGTTGCCCCAGACGGGGGAGGTCCGCCTGAGACCGACATATCCGAAGAAGGAGCTGCCGTTTTACGACTGGTCAAGACCCGCAAAAGGGACTCAATCATCCTCGCGCAACAATCTACTGAAAGGATTAGACCATGAAACGTGTTGGCATAGTAACACTGGCCCTTGCGGTGTTCTGTTTATCAGTAGTTATCGCTGAAGCCCAATCACAGCAGAGCGCACCGGCCTCAAGCCTCATCAGCAAGTCCACCAAGGCTGTTGGTTATCAGGTTGGGGGTGGCTCGACCAAGGTCGACCTGAAGGGAACAAAATTGATGCCTCAAGCCAATGGCGGAGCCAAAGTCGAGGCTCAAGAGGGCATAACCAACATTGAAGTTGACATCAAGGGCCTGGAGCAGCCCTCGAAGCTGGGCACGGAGTTTCTGACTTATGTGCTGTGGGTCGTATCTCCGGATGGACGCACCAGCAATATAGGGGAAATTCTGATCAACGAGAAGGGACAAGGCAAGCTGCAAGCTACCACGCAATTGCAGACGTTCTCACTGATTGTCACGGCCGAACCCTACTTTGCGGTGCGCCAGCCCAGTGAACTGATTGTTCTGGAAAATGTGGTGCGGAAGGGGACGAAAGGGAAGATTTTCCCGGTCAACGACTACAAGCTGATGAAGCGGAGCCAGTACCAGAAGATGGGGAACCCTCTGGCGCTGGCACTCGATCTGAGGAACGTCCCCCTGGAGATGTATGAAGCCCGCAACGCCGTGGAAATCGCTAAAGCAAACCGGGTTGAGCAGTACGCCGCTGAGATTTTTGCCAAAGCCGAAGCCAGCCTGAAGATGGCAGAAAATGCCTTGGCCAATAAGGCTGACAAGAAGGAGGTCGTTTCGAGGGCCCGGGAGGCGGTCCAATTCTCGGAAGATGCTCGAGCGCTGGCGGTCGAACGGCTGGAGCAGGAGCGGATAGCGCGGGAGAGAGAGATGGCGGCGGCCAAAGCCAAAGCCGAAGCGGAAACCAAGGCAGCGGCCGAAGCTGCACAAGCCAAGCTGAAGGCCGACGAAGAAGCCCGCCGCCAGGCCGAACTGTCGGCAGCGCGGGAAGCGCAGATGAAAGCAGAGGCAGAGGCGTCAGCGTTAAAAGCCAAGGCCGAAGCTGATGCTGCAGCGACCAAAGCCAAAGCCGAAGCAGACGCCGCAGCGGCAAAAGCCAAGGCAGAACAGGACGCTCTTAGAGCCAAGGAAGAGGCCGCCAAGGCCGAGGCGGAACGGGCCCGCCAGGAGGCGCTGAGAGCCGAGCGCGCGCAGCAGGAGCTTCGCGCTCGCTTGCTGGAGCAATTCAATCGCATCTTGGAAACGCGCGACACGCCGCGAGGGTTGGTGGTCACGATGGCGGACGTTTTGTTCGATACCGGCAAGTATGATCTTCGTCCCGCAACTCGCGAAAAACTGGCTCGGCTTTCCGGCATAGTGCTGGCTCACCCGGGATTGGTACTGCAGGTGGAGGGGCATACCGACAGTACCGGCAGCGACGAACTCAACCAAAAGCTCTCGGAGCAACGGGCGGGCACCACTCGCGATTATCTTATCCAACAGGGTTTGGCTGAAGCCAACATCACGGCCAGGGGATTTGGCAAGACCATGCCGGTGGCAGACAACAGCACGGCAGATGGAAGGCAGAAGAACCGGCGCGTGGAGATTATCGTTTCGGGTGAGGTGATCGGAACCAAGATCGGTAAATAGAGGCGGCGAGTGACTGCATTTGGGTCAAGCCCGGCTGTGCATCCGACCTGATGCTTGGGAGCTGACCATCGCGCATCCTGCTCAAGTTGAGCGTTGCCCGGAGGTATCATCGGGAAGAGTATTGTGGCAGAAGCGGCCGGACTGGAAACCCATCCGGTGGCGCTGATTTGGGCGGGCAAGGCGCCGGAAGGAGCAAGCCGGTTTCGGCCAGAGCACTGGGGATGCGTCGTTGTTCGCCCATGGGCGCACTCTGCCGGGCGCACCCGGGACCGGTCGCCAGCCCGCACTACAGCAGGAGATAGTGCTTGACCAAGTGCGCGTACACCGGGTTGCCTTGGGTCAAGTAGTACGGCAACGGCAGGACCACAAGCGTTAGCGCCTAGACCAAGGGCTGAAGACCCAGGACATCGACTGGAATGCCGAGAGGGACAGGGCGGCCATACCCGGTTCGGTT
>Ga0187878_1000581_pt1 | contig 40608 bp, 37 predicted proteins | sample June2016WEW_17_1_FD_132979 | JGI IMG/M metagenome (GOLD analysis project Ga0187878, IMG submission 132979) | Peatland microbial communities from SPRUCE experiment site at the Marcell Experimental Forest, Minnesota, USA - June2016WEW_17_150 | ecosystem: Environmental > Terrestrial > Soil >... | reverse complement strand
AATTTTAACATCAACTTCGGTTGGCTGGCGAGCTTATATAATTTATGAGCCATCAAATCCGGCCGATCGGCTTCAACTAGAAAACCGTTGACGCCATCCTTGACGATCTCGGGCAGTCCTTTCTCGGCTGCCGCCACCACCGGCAAACCCGCGGCCATGGCTTCCAGGACCGACAAAGGCATGTTCTCGCTTTTGCTGGCGGTCACGAAAATATCGCTTGCTTGCATGGCCTTGAGCAATTCTTGGCCATTGAGAAATCCGGTGAATTTGGTTTTTGATTCGATGCAGAGCCGTTTTGCCAATTTTTCCAAATTTTTTTTCTCCGGACCGTCGCCGATGATCATCAGTATCGCTTTCGGAATCCGTTTTGAAAATATGGCGAAGGCCTTAAGAACTTGGTCAATGCTTTTTTCGTAGCTGACCCGTCCCATATAAACCACCACCGGCCGGTTTAAACCGAGCTTCTTCGCCAATTCTTTTTTCTCGCCAGCGCTTGGCATCGGTTTGAAAAAAAGTTCATTAATGGAATTGGGGATGAATTCGATATTTTTTTTCAAACCGCGGCTGTTGAGTTCTTTGCCCAAAGCTCTGGACGGACTGATTATCGAATCACAAAGATTGTAATAAGCAACCGTGACCCGCCAAGAAAGTTTTTTAGCCCAAGAATAATCCAATTTCACATGCTTCAGATAATGGTCGTAAAAAGTGTGGTGGGTGCCGATGAGAGGAATTTTCAAAAGCTTGGCGTGGGCGACGGCTTCCCAGCCGACCCCGAAAAAAGTGTGGGAGTGGATTATATCGGGACGGAATTTATTTTTGATGAAACGGAAAAAAGCCGAGCCGTTAGGAAACGCCATCCGGACATCGGAGTAGCCGAAAAACGGCACTGAAGGAATTTTCCGAACCTCGAATTTTTCTCCGAAACGGTCTGTAAGCTGTTCTTTCGTGCAACTTGACGGCGCGCAAACCAAGACCGAGTGGCCGGCATCGGAAAGATTCTGAGCTGACTCAAGAACGGTGTTGGCGACGCCGTTGATGTCTGGATAGAATGAATCGCTGAAAATGGCTATTTTCATTTTTTTTGTTCGTTAAGATATCCGCTGATAACTTGGAAAATTTGCTCTTGATTTTTTGAAGCCAGGAAGTGGCTGGAGTCATCAAGCTGGACGAGCTTCGAACTGGAAATGCCCTCCGCCATTTTCACGGCTTCTTTTTTGGTCAGGAACGGGTCGTTGCCGCCGCGGACGATCAAGACCGGACATTTGATTTTTCCCAGATCGGCGGAAAAATCGACTTCTAACAGTTCGGCTAAGAGCCAATGATTGACGCAAACAGGCATTGCCGTCCAACCTGTGAATGTGCTGTGCCAATAACCCTTGGCGGTGGCATGGTCGTAATAATAGTAATTTCGGCGGCCTTGCCAAAACATTGACCAAGCAAAACCGTTCACAAAAGTATAGGCCAAAAAGTTCAAAAAACCAAGACCGTGATAATCCAGCGGGCTGACGAAATTAGTGCTGATGAGGACTAAATTTTTGACCGATCCGGGATGATCAACAGCGTACCGGAGCGCTACTGAACCGCCGAAAGAATAGCCGATCAAAACAACTTCCGAAAGGTTTTCTTTTTTAAAAATCAGGTCAAGGTCATCGGCGAAAACCGGCAGATGGTAGAGCGAGCGGGATTTTGTCTTGTCAGAGTATCCGTGTCCGCGCATATCGGGCAATAAACAATCGTAGCCCAGGCGGTTGAATTGTTCCGCAACCGCCGTCCAGGTCGTATGATTAGCCGAAAGGCCATGGAGAAAAATGAGAGTCGGTTTCGCGAAAATTGGCTCGGCCGCGGGCGCGATTTCGCGCGAGCGCGAAATCGCGCCCGCAATAAATTTATAATATATCCTCCCCTTTCCCGTTTCGACGAATTTCAAATCATTTGAGTTCATCGGTTTTTGTTTTGCCTCGGACATAGAAAAAATAAATTGCCACAGCCAGAGCGACAGCACCGGCAACGGCGTAAGCTATGAAATCCAAGATCGATTTGATGTGGGTGATGGATTGGCCGAAAAAGAAGCCGACCATCAATAGAATCGCCGACTTAAGAAGCGTCGGCCAAAAATTAGAAAGAATGAATTTTCTGAACGGCATGTGGATCAAACCGGCAGCAATGAGAAAAGCGCCGCCAAGACCGTGCATGGCTTTACCCCAAAAGAGCAACGTATTGCCTCTTTTTTCAAATTGTCTTTCGATCGGCTCGATCTTTTCAAAAGACAAGCCGACGTAACGGCCCCATTTTTCAATGAATTTTCTGCCGCCATAGCGGCCGACGGCATAGTGTAATGAATCTCCGGTCAGATCGCCAAGGACAATGACCGTATAGGAAATGAGCAAATTAAAAATGCCCAGCGAAGCCAAAAAACCGACAATGACCGTCAAGATCGGCCCTTCAAAAACCGCTATCGGAAAGATCGCCAGATAACGATATTTGAGAAGCCACGAGAAAAAGAAAAAAGATGAGAGAGAATTCATTGTTTGGTGTTGACGCGACTTGACTAGTTTATCATATATTGTCCCGATTTGTCCACCGACAAAGTCGGTGGGTTACAAATCGAGGATCCTCGATTTTCTAATCCCGCTTTCGGCGGGAAGAAAATCGGGACGGAGTCAATTAAAGGGTGCACCTTTGTCATATTTTGGCCGTATTATTTAGTAACATAACAAGTCGCATTTTGCTTTACGAAGCGAAATCCGACTTAATGAAAATTCATGAAGAACAAAATTTTGTTGGGGTTGGTGAGTTTTACGGTAGTAAGTTCTGTGTTTTACACGGTTTTAACTTTGGTGGCCCATGCAAGCTCAAGTCAGACGGTTTCAAAAAACGGCGTGAATATGGCGGCCAATAGAGCGATACCGGCGGTTTTCGGCACGGTTACGGCGATTAGCGGCGATACGATCACGGTCAGCGAAAACCGAGGTTTCAATCGCGGGCCACGCACGAGCCCTAACCCGACGCCAACCGCGACTCCGGTGGCTACAATTTACACAGTTGACGCGACAAACGCCAAGATAACAAAGAACAACGCAGCGGGTACAATTGCGAGCATAGCTGTGGGAGATACAATAATGGTTCAGGGAACGGTCAGTGGTACGTCCGTCACCGCTACGATGATCCATGATGGCATAATGGGCGGCCGAATCGGCAAACCCGGACAAACGCCCGTTCCGCTTCCGATCACCGGCAATGGCCAACCAGTTATCGCGGGCACTATTTCGGCAATCAGCGGCTCGACTCTCACTGTTACCAATAAGAGCAATATCACCTACACAGTTGACGCCACCAATGCTAAAATTGTCCAGGGTCAAAACACTATTACGATCTCGAGTATCAGCGTCGGTGATTCAGTGGTCATCCAAGGCACGGTCAACGGCACCTCGGTCACGGCTTCCTCGATCATTGACCAGCACGCGCCGACAACCACGGCCACTTCCCAACCGGGCGCCAAACCAAATCAAAATCTCGGTTTCTTCGGCAGGATCGGCAATTTCTTTTCTAAATTATTTGGTTTCTAATTTCTTGCCGATGGGTCCGACAAAAAACTTCCGCGAGGCGGAAGTTTTTTGTCGGATGTTCTTTCCCGGACAAAGCATCACGGCAATTGGAGTGTGTTAACATAATTGTTCATGAAAGAGGGCAAGACGAACGCCAGGCCAATCAACGGGATGACAATAAAAGCGATGCCGAGTATCAGCGTCCACAAAAAAATCTTGTTCATCCGGTCAATGGACTTCTGGAGCTTATCCATTTTTTGTTCCAGTTCTTCGATTTTTGGTTCTAGCCCATCCACATTTTAATTATACCAAATCATGGCAAGGCGCACCATTTTTGACATTTATATCGTATTAGTTGTAGTATGCAAAATCAGCGGAATTTCTAAAACGTTGAATTTAATTCATCAACAACATGAAAAAAACCATATTATATTTGCTCTTGTTTTTGACCGTAATTCCGGGTTTTTTGCTGGCGAATATCTCTCGGGTATTTGCTGAACAATCGCCGTTTTCCGCAGCCGGAAATCCGAATGCCTCTCTCAATTGGTCAGGTTATGCCGCAACTGGAAGTTTGATCACCTCCGTTATGGGAAGCTGGGTCATTCCGTCGGTCAGCAACCCGTCGGCTTCTTTGGCTTCAGATGCCACCTGGGTCGGCATCGGCGGAGTGAGTGGAAGCGATTTGTTGCAGATCGGCACCCAGGCGATCACCGGCTCCAATGGCCAAATGGTTTATCAGGCCTGGATAGAAAGTTTGCCGAGTTCCTTACGGCCGTTGTCGCTGGCGGTTCATCCGGGTGATTCTATTTCCGCCGTCATTACGAACCAATCTGGAAATCAATGGCTGGTCTCGCTCACCGACAACACCACCGGCCAAAATTATCAAACTACGGTTCAATATTCTTCGTCCGAATCATCGGCCGAATGGATCGAGGAAATGCCCATTTTGGATTCCACCCGAAGTTTCATTCCTTTGGATAATTTCGGAACCATCAATTTCTCCAATTGTTCAATCGTTGAAAACGGCCAGACGTTCAATTTATTGCAAGCAGGCGCCGACCCGATCACCATGGAAACCGGCAATAATCAGGTCCTGGCCGGTGTTTCTTCTCTTGGAATTGATGGAGCAAGTTTTAGCGTCACCAGGAACAATGCCGCCATTTCGCCTATCGCCGCCAGACAACCGAATGTTGCCCGAATCAGAACTTTGAGAGTCGCGGTCGGCGTTCAGGGTTTTAATCCGACACCAAAAAACACCCGTCCGGCGCGTTCGATAGTTTTTTACTGGCAATCCTTCTTCAGAATGGGCGGAAGAGTTCGTCTATAATCTTCTCCCTGCAATTTAAAATTCCGGCGTGCCGCAGTTGTTATTTTTCAAATCGGCCAGCGTTAATGTCTGACTGGTTTTTGCGCGTTCGTCCATGACCGCGCACGGTAGAGTAAGTGGCGGCGGCCTCTTGCCGGCCTCAAATTGGCCCGTGGTGAGCCCAGCCCGGTGTTCGAAGTGCGGAGGGTCAACTTGTTCCAGCCCGCAATATTTGCCGATCTTGGCGAGCTTGTCAAAATCAATATCATAACCCCGCCACCTGTCCACGATGTCCACGGCGAAACCATAATTATGCAAACTCCGCCCGGGTTCGGCCCAGCTGACGATGTGGCCGTCCACAGTCCGGCCCGATTGATAGATGGCTTGCTGGTCGGAAATACTCCGAAAACCCGACACGACCCGCAATGTGTAACCGTAGATACCGGCTACAGGAATAAGACACTCGCTGACCTGTTTCGCAAAATTCGGGTCAAGCCCCGTCGCCCGCGGAACAAAACCCTGCATAGAAGCCGAAATTTCTGCCGATAGGTCATTGTTCAACAAGTTGATCTGAACCGGCAATAAAATTGCGAGGACCGCTCCGGCAAGTATTACCACCGTCAGCAAATATTTCCAGTTGGTTTTGCCTTTCGTGACCAACATTTTATCATCCTAGCAAAAAACTGCCTGAAATGAAAAAGGCCGGCCTCAAATTTGAATGCCGGTCTTTGTTTGATGAATATCAGATGCTGAATACATGCAGAATCTCTGGAACAAGTTCTGTTTTATTCGGGAAATTAGAGGGCGTGATGGGATTATTTAATAGTAAGAGTCGCGTCGCTCGTATCGAATATATTGTTGTGCTCATTATCTTCCACGGTAACGAGATATTTGTTTGATGCGGGCAAAGCTTTTATGCCTAATACCTCCGCATACAAATCCTGTACGGTCCAGTCGTAGCTGCCGGTGTTGGGAACATTCGAGGCGATGGCGGCGTTGAAATTTTGGCTGTCTGCGCTTCCCGAAATTGCCAGCCGAATATTTACGGATTTTATTTCTTTTGCCGCGCTCCACGATATTTGGACTTTTTGGTTCTTTGACCAGATCTCTCCGCCATTGGGCGAAATGACTTTTATACCCTGAACTCCGGTATTATTGGCGGACACAACGCATCCTGTATAATTTTTTTCGACATTGTTTTCCAGCACGATCGCGCCATCTCCTTTACTCCAAAAAACGAATGATTCATCGCTATTGGCATAGCGGCTCCCGTCAGCGGAAATGGTTTGGGGCAAATCAAAACTTCGCCCGTCGCTCAAAACGATCTTTACGCTTCCCGTAGGAATCGGCGGTTGACCCGATTCTACCGGTTTGGGCTCTCCCTTATAAAATGCGGCGTTTATTGTTTTGCCGCCATTACAAATATAAGTGGCTTGAGCTATGGGAGACGGGGATGGCGAAGTAGACAAACCTTTGTTTTCCTTTTTATTGACATACCAAACTCCCGCGCATACAAGAATAATTATTATCAGAAAAATAAATACAAGATTCTTTTTCATATTTTAGCGGTAAATTCTTATTTCTCTTTTTTATCTGAATGCAAAAGCCATCAACACGATGGTCAAAGCGTTAAGAACCACTAATAATATTGCTGTTTGCGAGCGCGATGCAAGAGGATTCCATACAATATAGACGGTGTAGATTATTGCAACAATCGCCGCACCAATGAAGTTTCCTTTTACCATAGTTTTATAAGCGACGTAGAGCGAGAGAAATGAAAACTGTCTTAAGTTTTCATTTCCGAGCCGAGGAGCTTATATAGGATATAATTAGGTTAATTAAATATATCGACCCTTCAATAATTATATCATTTTTTAATCATAAAGTCATTTCAAAATTCTCTCTGCTCCGGGGAAGCATTGATGTCAGAACCTATTGAAAAAATAAAAAGAGCCGGTTGGGCTCTCATGCTTTTGCGGGTCGATTCTCATATTCGGTCACACTTTTTTCTAGGTCACCAATGGGATCTCTGTCGCCAAAACGCATAGAAGCGTAATTGAGTAACCGGTCAGCCGCGTCAGAGCGGGAGTCAAGGAATCCCTCCTTAACCAATTTGTTAACAGACATAGCGAGCCCGTCGGCAGCAATAACCAAGAGGGGGGAAATAAGTTCTTCTGGGTTATTTTTAGAACCTCCTTCAATCGTCACGCCATACTCTTTTGCTTCTTTCTTGTCGAAATAGAAAGCATTGCCGTCTACCTCAATACATATAAGTGCTTCCGCTCTATGGATTGTCGATTCATGCAGCCGTCCATTAAATGCTGACAAAATCTTTATATCGCGGCTCATTGCTAAATCCCTTTCTTTTTAAAAAACCATAAAAAAAGAACCCCATAAAAGAGTATCAAAATATGCACAGAAAAACAATGCTGAAATAAATGCTCCGCAACCTAGACAAGTTCAGAACACCGGATTGGGCTAAAGCTGTTATAGATTTTCAATTATTAAAATATGCTTTAGCTTTTTGAAATAAAAAAGTCGTCACACTGGGAAGTGCGCCCAATGGACGACTTCTTGTGTAACGACGAGATGCCACTACTTCTTTGCATTGACCGCAGAGATGATGAATCCGGCGTCTTCTTTGCTGACTTTTTCTGCCACGATGTCCCCAAAACGATCAAGGATGGCATAATCGCCGTGACCCATCCCACGATTGTTGAACCCTGGCTTCCACGGTCTTGGGCGAGGGGTGAAATACCCCTTTTTTTCGAGTGACTTTATTGCGTCGATCAAGCTAATGTCCCCTTCCAGAAACACTGCTTCTTGAATCGGCGGACGACGTTTATTAAGATACGACTTAGGTACCTTTGCCATACCCCCTCCTTTTACAACAATACTACCACATCACTGTGGTATTTGTCAAATTAGGGCTCCGCGGGTAGGACTCGGTCGCGACTCTCACCTTGCACTTATTTCCATGGATTTTCAAGTTTTAAGGTGTGGGTAATGAACGCCTTGACTACCCGAAAAAGTAAGGGTAGTATTGGCTTATCTTTAACAAAGGAAGAGAGGTAGGAAAATGCTAAAACGTGCCGTGGCTGTTTTACTTTTTTGTCTATTGGCGCCAGTTGCTTGGGCGCAAAATGCCCAACAAAATGATAAACCGCATGGCGTTATCCTGGGCTTTAAGTTTAAAGGTGGATACGCGCCTAACCCTTGGAGGATCACTTCATATAGTAACTTTCCCGAAGTTCTTAGAACTGTCCAATACCCATCGGGGTATTTAAGCATATATGCGATTGATCGGATTAAGTTGCATTCGGGAATGATTATGATACCCGGAGAGTTTGGACCGACTCTGAATTTTGGAAATCGCCTTGAACTAGCTGCCGGAGGGATGATAATTTTTAACGGCGACCATTCAAACGAAGTTCAATATGGGTGTTATTGTATCGGGAGCACGGTTACTTATTTCGAATTAAAAAGCTCGCCCGTACGTCTCGGTGCATTTGGTGAAACATCGGTTCGTTTAGGGGGCCGGTTCTGGCTTACAAGTGAGGCCTACACATCATTTCCATTCTGGATGAATGTTTCTCTTAGGCAAGGTTATAGCGAGTATGGTGGCGATGAGACCTTATTAAAAAAACAAGTCGCCTACTATCGTGTGCCGATGACTTTGCTTGGTGGTTTCAAGATCTGCGTAAGCGATTGCGACACAAAAGAAGGTCGGGGAATGCTGGGCTTTAGTGGTGGTTTAGCTTTTAGGCGAAACTATGCCGATGCAAACATTGTTGGTTTACAATATCCTTCTAATCAGCAGCTGCCGATTATTCAGGTCTTTCTGGAATATAATTTTTTGAAGAAATAAATATAGAAAAACAATATAGCTGACAATCTGCATGCCCACACAAAGTGGGCTTTTTTATCAAAATCAATGCAGTGAATCGATGAAAAAACGCTATATTGTTTGCTATCTAGCTCCACGGGTAGGACTCGGTCGCGGCTAAAACCCGCTCGGTCAGCTGGTTTTGTCTGACCACGGGCGCACGATTTTTTCTGCTGAAAAAATATCGTTTGCGCCCTTCGAGTCCGAACGAAAGCCGAGAAGTCGGCTTTCTCCCCGACGGAATCTTACAAAACAAAACAACCCAACTGGGTTGTTTTGTTTTGTAAGCTCCCCAAGCAGGTCTCTAACCATCTTTCGCAAGACTTTGAAGGGGTCTTTGAGGTATTGCCTCTATGCCCGCAAATCAAGCGAGCAGGACGAGCGTCAGGCGCTCTCTATTGAGTCTCAGATAAAGGAGATGATCCAGATGGCAAATCGGGATGGTTTGACCGTCTCTGAGATTAAACAGGAAAGCCATTCAGCAAAGGATTCTGGCTTACGGCCGGTCTTCAATGAATTATTAAAAGATATCGGAAACGGAAAGTTCGATGGCATCATTGCCTGGGATCCGAGCCGTATATCAAGAAATGCCGGAGATCTGGGTAAAGTTGTTGACCTTATGGATGCTGGGGTCCTGAAAGAAATTCGGACGCATGGTCAGCGATTCACTAATTCACCGAACGAGAAGTTCCTTCTTATGATCTTGTGTTCACAAGCGAAACTGGAGAACGACCACAAAGGCGAGAATGTGAAACGCGGATTGCGAACCAAATGCGAAATGGGCTGGCGGCCGGGAGTTCCTCCATTGGGCTATATACACGATACAACAGCAAAAAAGGGACAGAAAATAGTTATTTTGGACCCGATAAGAGCGCCGTTTATAAAACAGATGTTCGAAAAGGTCGCATATCAGGGATACAGCGGACGGGATTTACTTGCCTGGCTTAATAATGAAACAAGCTTTAGGACACGAACCGGAAAGAGAATAACCCTCAGTATGATTTACTGCACTCTTAAGCGCCACTATTATTATGGTAAGTTCGAATATCCTGAAGGAAGCGGAATATTCTATAACGGTTCCCATGAGCCAATTATAGATCAGGATCTGTTCAACAAGGTTCAGACAGCAATAGTAGCCACTCCGAAGTTAAGACCGGGAACAAAAGAATTTAATTTTGTAAGAATATTCAAATGCGGAGCTTGCGGATCAGGCATCACGGCAACGGAGAAGTATAAAAAGCTGGCTAACGGAGGTATAACCAAATATATTTATTATCACTGTACTAAATACCACGACAAATATTGCGGACAGAAATACATACGTGAAGAGGAGCTGGTCGGCCAGCTCCTGGAATTAATTGATGAAATTTCGATAGATAAGATCGGAGCGAAAGAGAAGCTTGAAAGAGAACTGGCACGACACCGGCAATTTATAGGTAATGTCCTTGGACAGAAGTATCAGAATGAAGCGAATATCAATGAAGTGAATATAAAAAACTATGCTAAGTATATCCTCAAGGAAGGATCGCGAGAGGAGAAGAGAGAGCTGCTGTCTTGCCTGAAAGATGAGATATTTATAAAGGACAGGAAGATATATTTGAAAAAGTTCATAGTTACCCGATCAACTCAATAGCACTTTAATAAGGACTGCTGATAAAATTGGCAAGAAGAGATTATCTAAACCGCCAGTAAATATAAGTTCTGTAAGGGTGATCAACAAGACAACAGGAAAGGCAGAGATTAGATTTGTGCTCGTTTTTGAGTAAATGAAAAATATAAATATCAGAAATGTTGTCAGGAAAAAGGTGGCAGTTCCCTCAATGCTTTTGTTTCCAAGCAATATTGTTTTACGATTACCGAGTGAGTATCCTACTAGACCCCCGATGGCATCTGAAAACCCCAGAATTAAAAAGCCGAACTGAAATGAAATAATGTTATTCGGCAGAAAGAAAAAAGCTGTTAAACCAACTCCAAGCGGAAAATATATTTCTCCCAGACTGTGCCGCCCGACTCTGTGAATGCTTTGTAAAAAACCTAACTTCTTGGTTACTAATAAAAAAATGATGAAAAATAATGATAACCCGATAATGTCGAGGCGATTCAAATAATAAGGCATTAAAAAAACGATAATCGCAGAGGTTATATGAACTATTTTTCTGGAATATTCGTTTTCTAATTTGGTTTTTCGCTGAATTGCTTCGACTAAAACGAAAGATGCTAGAAAAACCAAAGATGTTAAGATTGTATTCATATTTCTAATTCGTATATCTCGTAATCCCGAAATATTTTTGCTCCGTAAGGATTAATCTGTGAGGCCCTGTTGCCATATTTCATAAGTGCATACACTATTGTTTCAAAATTGTCCGCTTTGGCTTTAACATGCTGATCGTAAATCAAGGCCAAGCCTAAATTTTGACCCTGGTATTCAGGCAGTACGCCTATCGTTTTAATAATCAACTTTTTTTCACGGCTCGTAAAATCCGGAATACTAAAACAAAAGCCTATTTCCTTTTTTCCGTCACAAATAAACTCGCAAAAACGCGGGTTAATTTTTTTCTCAATGCCTTTATAAATTGAACTAAATTCTTCAAATGATATTGGAACAAATGACCAACTTTCCTTAAATATTTCTAGGGATAGCCTGTGAATTATTTTTAATTCTTCATTAAACTCATTGAGTTTAATGGTTCTTATTTTAAATCCTTTCTGACAAGCTTTATCGTATCCGTCTTTCGTATAATTGATAATGTCATTAAAATCAGTGCGTAAGCCTGAAAAATATTTTTCGGCAATTTTAAATCCATAATTTGAGAAATATTCCGGGTATTTGGGTTTATTAAAGGGTTCGAATAAAAATATATTTCCTGTATCTGCCGGATTTGCAAATCTATATCTGTGCCAAATTGATAAATCAATTGGTCCTCTTATAGTTGTGACACCTTTTTCCCGAAAATATTCAATAGATAAATCTATCAGTTTATCAGCAATTTCGGCGTTTGAGGATTCAAAAAAACCAACGAGCCCGACTCCAGGAAGTCTGTTATCAATCATTGCGGAGATATGACCCTGGGGAGAATCGTGTTCCAAAGCAAAGAAATTCTGGATATCAGCAAATTTATAAAAATGATTTTTAGGTTTAAGAGAATCCAAAATGAAATTTTTGTATAGATTTGTATTCTGGTTTTTCAAGTATAATATATCAATTAATTTCAAAAAGGAGTTAACCTGTTTCACATCAAAATTATATTTCTGAATTTTCATGTTTATTTTCCAATTATCAATTCTCCTCTTGATCCATCCATGGTTATCATGGCGCCATTTTTAATAATCCTCGTCACGTCTTTAATTCCGACAATGCAAGGAATGCCGAGTTCTCGTGATACGATGGAGGCATGCGAAAGCTGCCCGCCATTTTCGACGATAATTCCACTGAAACGACTGAATATAGGCGTCCAGCCGGGATCTGTATGCTTTGTTATCAATATTCTTGCGCCCCCGTCAATTTCATAGCTGAATTCTTCCATGAGTTGAACCTTACCCCAAGCTTTTCCGGGAGAGCTTGGCAATCCCTTTAGTACTCTAGGTTGTTGCCCCACCTCATAATCAGGTTTTGATAAAGGAATATCTAAATACGGGACACCGTGAGTATAAAATCTGTCATCCATGTTTTCGCGCTTATAAATATCAAATTCTTTTTCTCTAATCTTTATTAAATCTTTAAGGTTTGAGCAGCACGAAGAACCTTCAATAAATCTAGCAATTTCGTCAATTTCCAGAAAAAATATATCATCTGATTTATCAATGATATTATTCATCTCAAATTTAGTTCCAATTTCCTTGAAAATATTTCTGATAAACCCGAAAATTTTTGCTCTCATTAACCTCATCTGTTCTCGATTTTTCAAGAACCGTTCAGATTGTTTTAGAACATAAAATATTAATAACTTTTTTATTGGGTTTAAATTGGATTTAAGATATTCGATAGCCTGTAATTTTATTGAATTTCTTCCTTTGATTTTCTCATCAAACTTCTCGGGCAATATAGATAAATACACCCTAATCAAACTAAATAGTTTTTCCGGTGACTCTTTTATATTTGGTTCTTCCAATTTAAGTTCATTAGCAAAACGGTCGCCAAATCTGTCTAAATAAATATCGATTGCTCCTAGAAGCTCTGGATTAAATTCTTTTTGCTTATATTTATTATACAAAACCCCACTGTTTGCCTGATTAAAGAGTTCTAGTACTTTTTTATTATCCCGGATGAGAGATGTAATTTTTAACAATTGTTCGGTTTGTTCCGCACTTGCGACATTATTCATACCCGAAAGAAGATCGTTATAAATTGACGGGTTTATTTTATTAAGTCCCCAACGATCGGTTAATTTCCGGAGAAGTCCATAAAAGATCATTGCCAGAAAATCATTATCTATTGCCGTGTGCCATGGTCGAAGAATTTTGCTCTCGACTTTATTATATAAAGCCAATAATTCCAACTCCGTTAGGGTCGATAGGTCAAGGGTTTTTAAAGGGTCGTAAGTTTGATGGAATATTTCTTTAAAAGACTTAATTTCATGGTTAAAATTAAAAAACCTGTAAGTTGCCCTAAGAATATATCTAACATTAAAAAACCATGAATTGTTTATCGTTTTATCAAAGTTATGAAATTCTTTTACGCTCATCATCTGTTCCATGGAACCTTTGGTAAAACCGAATGCTGGGAAAAATAAAAGCAAACGATACCAATTATCCATGTTATAAAAAAATCTGCCTCTAAAAAAACCAAGCATATTATCAAAAAGTTGCTTGTTATCCTCAATAACCTGTCTAGAAACACCTGAAGTTAAGGCAACTTCCCGGTATACGGTCGAATAAATTCGCCTGGCAAAAGATATCGTTAAGGGCATCGTAACCCCGCTATAACTTTCGGAAATATTAGAATTATCCCAAAGCTGTTCCTCAAATTTGTTCAGCTTTGTTATGGGTCTGCTTTGTAGAATAAATATTTCTTTGTCTTTGATCGCCCATTCAATATCTTGCGGGGAGTTAAATATATTTTCAATTTTTATACCAATTTTAAACAGTTTATCAAGAAGTCCATTATTAAGTCCGTTTTGAATTTTAGATCCAGTATCCAAAATTAAACCCTTGCGTTTATTAAAAATATGAACATTTGCTTTTATTCCTTTCACAACAGAATCTACACCAGTTGCAGAGTTTATTATAAGTTCGTCGGTATTGGCAGTTATAGGATTGGCAGTAAACATAACGCCGGAAATATCGCTACAAATCATTTTTTGAACAATAACTGACATTTTAATCGACTCCTTCTGAAGATTATTATTTTTTAAATATTTCGAAACAACTTTTGAATTTACCGATTCTCTTACTTTTTGAATCGCTTCGTGCAAATCTTCAAAGGTATTTATGTTAAGGTAACTACTGAATTGGCCTGCGAAAGACATATCTTTCGCATCTTCCACATTGGCAGATGATCTAACCGCGACACCTCCATCTTTTGCTAATCGGTTGTAGTGAGCCATGATTTGAGGTTCTATTTCTTTTAGATCTGCATCCGCCGGGATTATGAACCATTCTGGAATCGGTAGCCCCTCTTTTGTAAGAAGGTACAGATTAAGTCCTTTGCCACCCAATTTAACCAGGTCCTTATCGATAATATTGGAAAGCGTGTATAGCATGATTATTATTTAAACCGAAAAATGAAGTAGCACAAAAAATATAATAGAGGATATTTGAAGCGCATTTGTTGAAAGTTTTGTCCTTTTTATAGCATAAAGAAGTGTTGCTGTTATTACGAGAATGAATCCCAATATAGAAAGAAACATAGAATGTCCGAATGATCCAACCATTGCCTTGATAAAACCGAAGCAAATAAAAGTCGATGCCGCCATTATAAGAAATACTAAAGAAACTCCTCTTATACCCAAGCGGGCTGAATATGTGTCCTTGCTCTCATTTTCTTCTGAAATAATCCTCATTTTTCGCGCCCATTCTATGAGAGTAAAAGTCAGATTAGTAAAAATAAAATGTAGAATTAACAATTTATCCAGATGACGCAGATCCACCCCGGCGAGAATATAAAGATAAACGACCACCAATGACATCTGGAAATAATGAAGTATATTGTAGACGAAAAAGTTACGTCTCAACAAATCACTGATAAAAAACTCATATCTGCATACAGCGGAATAGGCAAATAGGATTAGAAAAAAAAGGAAAACTTTAGTCGGAACAAACAGATTTGCGATAAATTCAAATAATATTGCAACAATTGCGATGTTCTTTATTTCATTTAATGAAAGCAGCCCTCTTATTACAGGTCTTTTCGGATAGTATTTAGAGTCATGCTCAAAATCCTTTAATTCATCGAATAACCTAATGTGAAATAAATATAGCAATCCAGTTACAAATCCTACGACAAAATTTGTATTTATTTCCGGTACTAGTTTTCCTGTTGAAATAACAAATGAACTAAAAACTACCGACGCTGTGGTTAAACATAGTATTATTGGAAAACGCTCATTACTATATTTTATTATTCGCTTAACTAAGGAATAGTTTTCCAGAATCATAGTGTAAATTCTGTATTTTTATGTTCACCCTGCTTAACTTCTTCTAAAATACATGAAGGAACCAGTTTACCATTGTAGTACATTGCATCGGGACAGCCGGCACAGAGATTCCTACTGCCGTCAGAGGCAAATTTTGGGCCGCGAAGTATTAGCAAGGTTTGCATATATAACTTTTCTCTTTTTTTAGGATTTATAATTACATTTTTTGAATAATTAGCCAGAATGCGGCGAATTGAGCTGAAACCAAGAAGTTTTATCAATTGCCGGGCAAGAATTGGTTTATTAATTTTGGTATATAGATACGTACCGTGTTGAGAATGATGTTTTTCTTGAATTGCTTTGTATACTCTGCCGTCAAAAAAACCAAGTATTTTGTCCTTTAAACCAATCGACATTGAAAAAAGCCAAGATGGATAAGCCAAGTTTTCTGTGCTTCCAAGATATGCACATGGTTTGAATTTAAAATTCTCCTGTATCTGATTTACAATATCCAAAATGGCGAGGTCTGTGTTAATGTTCTTCTTTTCACTTTCATTCCAGACAACATCGCTATACAATGTAAAAACAATTAGGCCAACAATATCAGCATTTTCTCTGCAAAAAGATAATACCGGCTTTATATCTGACAATGTTTCTTTCGAAATCGGCATGATAAAGCTTAAATTAACACCGCCGATTTTTCTGAATAAATCACAATAATATCTTCTTAATTTATTAAGTTCGTTTTCATTATGATAACCTTGTCTGCCTTGAGATTTGTCGATGTGAATTATAAATTCATTAGCCCCGTGATTTTTTAGTTCCCGGAGATTCTTCTCGTCTAAAGCAATTCCGTTAGTAAAGATTTTAGTCTTTAATCCTTTCAATTTTATGTACGATAAAAGTTCTTTGAGTTTGGGATATAGCAACGGTTCTCCGCCCGAAATTGATATTGTCTGAACATTACGAGTTTTTACGAACATATCAATTTGTTTTTTCATGTCTGACAAATCCTCATGGACACGAACGGCACCGTCCTTATTCAAAGCACGATAACATCCCGGGCATTTTAACTGGCAAAAAGTGGAGGGCTCAACCCATCCGTTAGGATTGTCGCTTCTATTCCATGGTAAAAGGTAAATACCCTTTGTTAAATCGGACAAATTTTTATAAGGCATATTGAGGTTTTTCAATGTCTTTATTTATAAAATATACTAAAAAATCACTGTACATAAATCCTCTGTCAACGCTGAATAATTTATTAGAAATTTCACGATTTTCAAATACGGAGGCCTTTAAGGTATCCGGGGGCTTGCGATCTACCAAGTTATTCCAAAATGCAAAAATACTATTATTCCTGCCTACTCTGACGATTTCTTCAAATACAGAATCTGCCTCATCTTGATTCATGGTTTCAAAAATATCAGATAAATTGAACTTTGAAAAAGCATTATCTTTGGATGTTTGAAGAAATTCATTAATACCCGCGGTTACAATTTTTAATCTACCAAGACGGGTCTTCAAAGTATTATAATTATTCCTCTGCAAATACGGGGGCATATTGTTTCTATTAAATGTGCCGGTAAAAATATAATTTATTAAATAATTATTCTGGATTGATATCTCTATAAGACCATGCCTCGCTCGTTCAAAATAATGGTTTGCTACATTATCAATTTGAGTATGGGCAAACGAACCTTTTCTTCGGCCAAATCGATCCATTATCATGCGACTAAAAAATATTCTAAATGCGAACCTCCATAACCATGTATTCCATATCTCATCATAAAATTTCTTTTGATTAGCTAGAGAATCGGACAAAAATAAATTTCGGATAGTCTTTTTTGAATGAATAAGCGGCATAATTTTTGTTCTAAATATTGAGAGGTAGTGTTCAAATTTCCCAACATTAATAATCCCTTTATTTATCAAATCCGTGTTTTTCATCCACCACTGTCGCGCTTCGTGAGTAATTCCATTCTTCAAGCGGTCAAATATTTGTAAACGCTCATCTGATTTCGTTATTCCAAAAAAAGCAAGACATTCGTCGTATGAAAGAATGCGAAAAGATGCAACCTTTAATTCTAAAAGGTAATTTTGCGCTGAATTAAAATCCACCGCGACAATGCTTCTTGGATTTTGTAATAAAAGTGCAAGAGTATTGCACCCCCCTGAAGTAATAGACAAGATGTCATCGCCAGAATTTATATTAAGCGCTTTAGTCAATACATCCGAATCCTCCCAACAGTTACTATAATTTATAATTTGTTTATCCATTGGACTTATTTTACCCTCTAGTTTTCTTTAAATCTAAACACACTTTAACACTAAAGTTCTAAATAAATCCTACTTTATTATGACGGGGTTAGCTAGTGCTTGCCCAAGCTTTTCGACTGAAGAGAAGTGTTGTCCAGAGAAGAAGATACATAAGTCCAGAGATCCACCCGGAAATATAGAGGACCTGGGTGTTTTTGCTTGTAATAAGCATAATGCCGGTGACCACTTCAGCGATAAAACCATAGCGGACGAGTACGGCATAAGATGATTTAAATTTATCAGTCAATAAATCAATTGCCGGGAGAGCAGTAAACGCCAATCCAAAAATATATAGCATCTGCATCAACGGCCCTAAGTTAAAGAAAAAGAAGCCCTCTTGGGAAATATATGCTGTTTCTGGCTGAATGTGTCCAACATAGAATATACCGACTACCGCAATGGCGCCTATTATCGTTGCCAACCGACGAGTGCTTGCTTGCGTATCTTCGAAAGCGGCACGTAACATAAAGACCAGGGAAACAAGAAAAACCACTGCACCTATTGTGACACTTATCAATAAACTGCCTTGTTGCATTATTCCGAATAACCACACCAGGAAAGCAACAGCATCTAACAATAAAGCAATACCGAAGTTCTTAAAAACACCACTAGTGCGCTTTACGAACTTCATACCTAAAACGAACGTGGCTAAAACATTATGCAAAAAGAAGAAAAATACTAAATAATTCATAATAAATATAACTACTTAGTTATTGTTTTAATAGAAACGACCGTTTTTATTATATCATAGGTGTATTTGTTTGTTTAAAAACTTATAAACAAGTAACCAACTTGGTATCAATTTCAGGAGACCAGCGGACTTATCTCGATCCTCATGGGAAACGGACTCGAACTAAGTCGGCTGGATCTTGAAAATCAAAAAACACCCTTTTTCGGGTATTTTTTGAACATCCAACCGTGACAGGGCACGGTCGTTTTGAACAAAACCCCAAAGCTCTGGGCGTTGAACCAAGTCAGAACCGCTTTAATGGCCATAACTGGCTCTTCGCCGTTTGGAATCGTCAAGAACTGGTAAGACTATAAGAGGCTTAGCATTATTGCTTGATAGTCCATAACCATAATATAGGAGTCGTCCTTATACTTATCATTTATCCTTTTATCCTTGGCCAATATGGCAGTTTTCTTTTTTTCACTAATGAAATCCTGTGCGACTGCAAATATAGATATGTCGCCTATCTCAATCACGGGATTATCATAATCAATATGGCCAATGATGTTTTCCTTGCTTACCATGTGTTCTTCCATGATTTTTAATAAGGGGAAAACCTCTCCTACAATGTTTCTATAATTTTTATAGTCCGAATAGTCATCTCGAAAATGTCTACATACCTCCGATAGAATATGTGGGGTAACAAAAAGTTTTTCCCATTTATTGTTCATCTTGATTAGGGCAAGGAAATCTAATAGATTTTTGTATTCTGGTAGTTCGTTTAGATTCTTTTTGCTTATCCTTGTGGCTATGATACCGTCTATGAGAATTTTTATTATGCTTGTATCAATAACAATCCCATTTTTTGTAAATGGGATTATATCTCTATCGTAATTGGTAATATTTCCGATTTCTAATAACATTATTTTTTCTCCTCTTTTTCTTCTGTAACAACAAACTTTTTCTCCGGCTCATTTAATCCAGCCTCTCCCTGCCCACTGCTTAGTTTCTTGATAGTTACGGTTCTATCATTCAAATCGACAAATACCCTATAGCGAGATTGTGATGAACTTCCAAGGGTTTCTAAAAAACTACAAACTATTTCCCATTTTTTTGAATCCTCTCCGTTCTTTCCGTTCTTGGGGGTAAGTTCTTCAACATTAAACTTAAGTAACCCGATATTACCGTGTATAGACTCAAAAACGGCTCTCGTTAAGTCAATAGCTTGTATGGATGCTGATTTAGTGGGCATAATATCTTACATTAAACTAATAGTGCTTTAATTTAGCAAGAGAATAAAAAATGTCAATGTCCCACATAAAAATAGAACAAAAATCACGAAGTATTGCTATCCTATATTTTATACTAAACGAGACATAATTACCAACAAAATAGTTATCCCCAGATGTCCATTTTGGCTAATGTCTTCTCCTTGTAACATACCGCTATGATTTTGGTATGAGTCCAATTTTATTATTTTATTAGAGTGCCCTCGGCAGGACTTGAACCTGCAACCTTGACGATAGAAGCGTCCCGCTCTGTCCATTGAGCTACGAGGGCGTGTGCCTTTGAGAGGAGTTGAACCTCTTTCCCGCCCTTTTCAGAGGCGTGCTCTGGCCGTTGAGCTACAAAGGCAAACAAAAAACCGCCAAGAAGCCGCAGAGATTATGCGGTTCTTCGTTGGGCGGTTTTAGTTTCTGAAGTATTGTTTTTGCATTTCTAAAATCATAATAGCATAAAATGCTATAAATACTCAATTTACCCCACCTTGCTATCCACTATTTCGCAAAGGCAAAATAAATGACGGCGTATAGTCCAACCGTAAAGAGAAAACCGCCTACGCCAAAAATGGCCGACATAATTGTTATGAAAAATAACGCCGCTAATCCTATGACTAATCTGATAAAGGGTTTCATTTTATTTTTTCGATTTTGTTCTCTTCGACTTTTGTTTCACCATTTTGTTCTTCAAACTCCTTGAGCCAGCTTTTCTTAACTGGTCTATAAATATGGTTCATCATGGTTAGCAGTGCGGTAGCTGTTTCCATCGCAAAATCATCTGAAATGTCCTCATTGTATTCCTCTTTCCAAATGCTCTTAAATTCGTCTAATGCCTCTTCTGAAATCATTTCTGAATTAGTTTCTGCTCCGTTTTTTATCATCAAGATATTTCACCAATCTTTTAAGTTCATCGCCGTGTTTTGAATCAAAATCTTTCATTTTTTGGTCAAATGAAGTAAAAAGCTCATCAGCTTTGGACATGAGGGCCTTTGCTTTATTAGTATCGGGAGTATTTTTAATAACGAAAAGTAACCGATTTATTTCTTCTGTCATTTTATTACCATGCTCGTTGAGTTCTTTAAGTTCTTCAGCAAAGGTTTTCATTGCTTTGTAATCAGGCGAAATTTCATATTTCTTGCCTCGCAAAACAGCTTGGCCGCATTCACTTTCAATTCGGTTTCTCGGTTCATTAAATGGCTACCTTTAATCTCATGAATTTCCTTTGTGCCGTCAATTTTTTCAACCAAGAAATCCGGTTCAAAGAATTTCCTATATCCCGCATCGTCCACATAAGGAATCCTGATGTTGTGGCTTTTAGTCCATTTAGCGACATCAGAATATAACTCCAGCTCATCCATATATTCCCGCTCCCAGCGAGAATCATATTTTTCCAGCGAGAAAGGACTTTTTGTTGGGTGTTCAAATACGCCGTGTTCACTCTGTTGCATTGGGATAACGGATGATACTCGGCACTAAACCAGGCCTCATAAATACCCGTCTTATTTCCGGTAATTTATACAAAGCAAATTCCAAATCTTTTTGTTCTGCTAAACCGAGTGTCTTTCCATTAAATAATCTTTTATCAATGTGATTCATTATCGTGTTGTAAAGTAGCTCTTTGTAAATTGAACCGAAACCCATCATGAAAAGCAATTCAGAGCCAAGTTCTAAAACTTCTTCCTTCAGTTCTTCCCGCAAGTCATCGAGTGAATATGTTGTTTCCTGTTCTTGTGTTTCGATTGTTTTTTCTTCTTCATCTTCCGTTGGTTCGTATTCAACATATTGCTTACCACCCAAATCCATTTTTCTGATGCCTCGTAATTTCAGACCAGTAATCTCAACCTTGTTTCTCGGATAAACTACAGCATCGAGTATCTTTGGCCAATCTTCAGTAACCGGAACTTCTTTTATCTCTTGCAACAAATCATCAAAATTCGGTTCAATTTCGCCTTCAAGTTCCGGAACCTCAATCAGTTTATCTGGGTCAATCAGCTCTTGTTTCTGTTGTCTCTCCGGCAAATCTTCTTCAACATCAAATTTATCATCAACCGATACATCCTTTTTAATTCTCGCTCCAACCAATTTCCACAACCAGCCGTGTTCAAGTTTTGGATGGTCAACAACCGCCAATATCTCCCGCTCATCGCCCTCTCTGATGACCTTCCGTAAACCTCTGCCAATTACCTGTTGGCCGTAGACCCGTGATGAGAATTTACGCAATAATATGATAACCGATACTTGAGGCACATCCCAACCCTCACGGAGCATTAAAACGCTTACCACAGCATCGTAGGGGCTATCCAGATGGCCAATGTGAGCCGCCTCTCTCCTCTGTGCTTCTTCGGATTCCTCTGTAACCAAGAGGGTTTTTAGGCCAAATTTCTTTTCCATGACACTCACAACATTTTTGGCATCCCTGATACAAACAGCCACAACAAACAGAACCGGTTTATATCGTCCTTTGGCCCTCTCTTTTTGCTCGTCCAGCCTTTGGATGGCTATTTTGATTTGTTGTTTTAACGGCTTATCATCTGTAACCCATTGAGTTGCGCTGATACCTCTTTTATCTATTTCATCCCAGTCAATCTCTTCAACCTTCGCTTTCTTGCCAGTATCCACATCTGTATAAGTAAGCTCAACTCGTCTTATGTCCGGCTGATATACAACAACAGATTTAACGAGGTCATCAGCCAGGGCATCTTGGATGCCATATTCATAAATCATTTCTGAATCTGGGTTTTGATTGTCAGCTCTATCCGGCGTTGCTGTTGTATCAAGACGAAACTTTGATTTCTTTGCCAACTGCATCAAGATATTCGTATATTCCGGAGCCGGCGTATTGTGAGCCTCATCATTGAAAACGGCCAAGTCGCCAAGAAAATTCATTATGTAGGCAAGGTTACGGCTAACCTTACCGCCTCTGCTATAGAGCTGTTGTATGTTACCCAAAACGACACCAGATTCAAGCATGCCTTGCGGAGCTTGTTTGTCGCCAAGAATATGCAAATCCAAGTCGTCTAATAGATTTGAATAAACGGCTGGGAAAAACTTAAAATCTCTGAAAATCTTTGCCTTTCTAAAGTCCTGCTCTAATCTGTCCCTGACGATTACATTCGGGTTAAGGATGATGAAATGTCTTATCTGATGAGCCATCCGAAGCCAAGCAATGACACCGGCAATGATTGCTGTTTTACCGCCACCGGTAACTATGTTGAGCAACAGGGTTTTCTTACCGAGAACCTCATACGCAAAAATTGCCCGCAAAATTCCTTCCTGTTGATTTGGCCAAAGCTTTCTTTCTCGTTCCGGATTCAAGATATGCAAAATGAACTCCCTAGTTTCGGGTTTGATTTTCTCGTGTTGGAACTTGTTATCAATCCAAGTTCGGAATTGTTTTTCGTATGGTAGAAATGAATTAAACATATTTATTCAACATCAATTTCTTTTATTAAGGTTGCTTCACCGCCCAAGTCATCTTGAACTCTGCAAGCTATTTTCCTCTTGCCAGCCGATGAAAAAGTGTATTCTGTTTTCAATAAAGACTCATTCTTTTTACCTCGTAAAAACGAGTAGCCATGAGTTGAGCTAAATCGGTTTCTATAATCAAAATCCCACTGGACATTGATTATCCTGCCATTGGAGTTCATCGAGGTTGATTCGGAAACATCAAACTCGTATTTCAAAGCTCCGGTTTTATGGAAACCAAATCTAATCAAAGGCGGTAAAATGAATGAAACCAAATCAACATAAGACGGGTTTTTATCGGTGATATGGCTCTTAAATTCCGGTGAATCTATGGGTATCAAATTGAGCTTCACAAAATCCAAAGTGATACCTTCTCTGGCCGCTAATTTTTCGGCTACAACTCTGGCATCCGGACTGAAAGCCCAGCCAAGCATAGTGCCTCTATGTATGCCTTTTTTGGTAAGAATTGTTTTGGCAAAAGCAACAACTTCCTCTTTGGAAATTCGGTCATCCGGCTCTGGGTCTCCAACAAAAAGCGGTTCGCCATTTTTATATCCGTGTATATTGTCAGACGTCGTATCGGGACGGCCATTATATGCTTCGATGATAAACTTTCTGAATTGTAACGGCTTCATTTTGCCCAGTTTTTGAATTTCATATATACCCCAGTGCTCGATAACAAAATCTGGAATTTCATCAATTAAAGATTGCTGTATTTTTCTTTGTCCATCCTTGTCTCCCTCCACGACGGCGTTAGATAATCGGTCAGCGGTTATGGCTATGGCGACACGGGAAATATCTGAAGTAATCCATTTTCGTCCCAATCTTTGGGCAACAACCGCAGTAGTGCCACCGCCGCAAAAGAAGTCAGCAACAACATCGCCCTTATCTGAAGAGGCGTTAATGATTCGCTCTAAAAGTGCTTCTGGTTTTTGTGTCGGATAACCAATGTGCTCCTTTCCTAGTGTAAAGACGGCCGAAATATCCCATACATCATCAACCTGACTCATCCTAAACTTTCCATATTTATCTTCTTGTTCGCCCGCACTCTTGAAACTTATCTTCTTATCTGGGCCAAATACTTGAACATAATATTCCTTGAGCATCTGGATATTATATTTCCAATCTTGTGATTTTGAATAAAGTAGTATTGCGTCGTGCTTTCTTTGGAATTGCTTTTTAGAAATATTGCCAGTTCGATAACGCCAGATTATTTCATTTCTAAAATTATCGTATCCGAATATCTTATCCATCTCCATTTTCACATAATGGCTTGCGTGCCAATCGAGATGAACATAAATTGAGCCGGTATCTTTAAGTAATCGCTTCATCTCGAACAGCCGAGCATTAAGCCAAATCAAATAGCCAGGCATACCGCCCTCCCAAATATCTCTGAAAGAACGAAGCTCATTTTTATCGCCATAGAGGATGTTGTAATTTCGGCCAGAGAAAAACGGCGGGTCAATATAAATAAGGTCAATTGACTTGGATGGCAACATTCGCATTACATGTAAATTATCACCAAAAAAAAGCTTGTTTGGTTCAAGCTCCGGATGACCAAAAGAGACCCTCTCAATTTGCTGAAAAGGCAGCGAGACCCTGGGATAAACTTTCTCAAATCTTCTTTGCTCATCCCAGCCAAGAGGAGCTTTATCTACCGGCACATTGCCGAACCTTGTCGGCATTTGATAAAACTCTTCTTGAACGGGAATCTCCGGCTCGTCAGGAACTACAAAACTGCCATTGGTCTGGTTTTGAATATTGACCTCATCCTTGACGGCATTTTTCTGTAATCTGGGCATAGGTGCACGCTATGCTTTTTAAGTTGTCCTTTCGCTTATATCAAAAAAGGGACAGCTAACCTGTGCACCCACTGTTCCTCGTTAGCCCGAAGGGTTCCGATTTGTGGAGGTTAACTGCCCCGTTTCCGTCCGCAAATCGGACAGAAGGGACAGCCCTCCGAGACCAAAACAAGGGAAATCTATAATTGTGGGTGCACAAATATAAAATAACCTAAATTTGACCAAAAATAAAGCAACTACAAGTTCTCAAGGACAACATTGAGAAATTAGCCACAAATTGCTAGGGTATAGAAAATGACCTCAATATCTGAAAACCTAGATAGATATTATAAGTTATTCATTGACCGAAATCTGCCGATGGAGTTTTTTACCGGATTAGCTGATTATATTGGTTATATTTTGGAAACTCCTGCACTTAAGGAAATAGCCGAAAAAGTATTACAAAAAAAACATGAAGAATATGAGGAGATAAATAAGTTGGAACAAAAATCTCTTGAGGAATTAAATGGGGCAAAAAATATATTACTGAAAATCATCAAGGACAACGGTATGCCTTCAGATTCATTTAAGCCTCATTGGCCAGCAGTTCCTGGTTATTCAGAAAATCTGCTTGATGAGTTGAGAAGATTTGAAAAGGGAGAAATAAGTAGCCACAACTTTAAGTCAGACGCTTTAGAGGGTTACCTGTTTGAAATTGCCGCTAGTATCAGTGAACAAGGTCATCGGGAATTAGTAAAACAATTCATTGTATCTGATGACAAATATCGTGAATACCACCCAATAGCTTTTCGCAATATAAGAGGTAATTTTATTTTTTCTAAAACTCTTCCCCGCAGATGGGAAAAGACGCAAGTTATTGAAAGGGAAAAGGGATTCGAATTGTGGCCATCTTTTGACGCATTTTTTATATTTCAAAAGGCGTTTTCTGAAATAACAAAAAACACTACTTTTGCAGAGGCAATAAAAATGTTTTCCGAAAAAAGCCGGAGTTATCTGGAAACAAAGGAAGTGGTTGATATCATATTTGCCATTGAGGAATTAAGGATTATGAGTGAAATGAGTTTAGGCCATCATCCGCAATCAACTGCTATTCATTACTTAACGATTGATAAATTTAGATGGTTTGCAACCAGAGCACATACTTACCTTCTGAAGGAGCTGACCCTGAAAGATGAGAAAACTCAAGATACGAAAAGCGACAAATTGGAGTTTGCTCTCAACCTTGATAAATCCGGCGATTTATGGAGAGAGCCAAAAAGTAAATACTGTTATCCGATGATGGAATCACGAGAAAGACTTAATATCATTAAATTATTGGTTAAACACCAGGCTAAAACAAGCGATTATTTTCCGACAAAGGAACTTGCTATATCTCTTGGCAAAGATGTTGATTATGTTAGGAGTGAGAAGGGAAAAATTAACGGAATAACAAAACGCAAACTCAAATTAAAACTTTTAGATGGTAAACAGGGAAGCGGTTATCGTATCAGCCCAGGTATAAAGATAAAGATACTCACAAGATAACCTAAGCTACTGTTAATAACGCAAATTGAAAACGGCTAAAATAGCCGTTTTTTTGTTCCTAAAAATACCTTGAGATTATGTCAGGCAACGGCTCGGCCTAGATACGATTGAAGTATGAGCCTGTTGCCCAAAGAAGCAATCGAAGAGTTTAAGAATCTATACCAAAAAAGGTTCAAAATCCAGCTTACTGATGCCGAGGCGTCTTTTCGTGCGAATAACCTAGTCAATCTTTACAAAATCGTTTACGGCGAGCAAGAAGCGGGCCCGATTAAAAACGCATTGGAACCCTCAACAGAAAGACAGGAAAAACCCTCGGAATGAGATTGGCTGGAGTATTCCCAGAAATTTCTGGACAACAAAATTAGCTAATTAAACCAACAATGAATACTCCAAACAAACAAAAAATAAAAGATAACATGCTTGATACAGTCGCATTAAGAATAAGATACCCCGATTTCAAGGTTTCAAACCCGAATCTTTTCACACCGGCTTTTGATATTCAAAAACTAAGCCAGGATAGTTACTTTAGTTTTGGTTTCAATCGTTACAAGACATTCAAGCAAAACCCGACATTGCACGATAAACAACTGGAAGATTATAAACCCCGCCTGACCGGTTACATGAGATGCGATGACGAGAATAAACCATATTTTGACCTTATCGTTGAGTTTTCAATTCCAAAACTTCTTTTCAAACAAAGTTTGCAAGAACTGTCTAATAGCGACTTCGAGCGAGTTATTAGCACATTAAAATTCCAACTTCAAAAAATGAGTGTGGTTTTAACGGATAACGCTATTCGTCAGGCCATAGTTACCAAAGCTCACTTCGGAAAAAACATACCTTTGCAAAGTCCAATAACATCCCAAGACGCCATTTCTGAACTATATAAGGCAGATATTGGCAGAGGCAAGCACATCAGTATTCGACATTATGAAAACGGCGGTCAAGCTCTATATTTCTATTCTTCGTCATATCAGGTTGTCTTTTACGATAAATTGAGAGACATTGCAACGCCAAAAAATAAAGCAGTAGATAAAGATAAATTCAAACAGGAAAGGATGATTGTCGAAAGCAGGGCTCATAACCAAGAGCTACTTCGATTCGAGGCTAGGTTAGCAAAACAGCAAAAGCTCAATGCTTTCATTTCGGACATAATAGGCAAAAAGGTTAAGGCCATAACATTCGAGGAAATCTTCAATAAGGATTTGTGCAGGAAGGTTATGTTAAAAGTTTGGAGTGAGATTACAAAGAATCCGGCGAGCCAACTCGCCCTGAAAATCGACAGTCCGGCAGATGAGATTTTTGATGCAATCATTAAAAGCTATATCGAAATAGGTAAGAAAAAAGCCCATTCGCTGAATAAGGCATTGCAGGATTTCGCCATTTATACTCTCGTGAATAGGTGCGGGTCTCGGAAATTCAGAGACAAAATCGAAAAAAACTGGACGCCGAAAAGCTGGCAAAGGTTATCGTTCAAAATCAAAAGGACGGCTGGAATTTTGAAAGAATTAGCACCCAGCCATGTAATAAGCGACATACAGATAACTGTGGAAAAATTTGATAAATATGATTGGCAAGTGTAACCAATATGGTATAATGGTTATGTTGCCTAAATCCATAAGTTTTCCCAAAGGTTTTTTATTAGCCATAGTGCCCCTAAACGGGGGCCCTGCCAGTATGGCTACTCCTTTGGGAGCAAGTGGATTGGGCAACCAGGGCCCCCTTTTAGTTTATGAAACAAGAACCAGGTAAAATTAAATACTTTGAATATCCTCGCAAATCTTCGGAGCAAGAAGACCGACAGGTTGCGTCTATTGATTCCCAGAAATCGGAACTTGGCGAACTGGCAAAGAGAGAAGGACTGAATATAATTGAAATTTTGGAAGAATCTCACTCGGCCAAATACCCAGGCAGGCCGATATTCAATAAGATGGTCGAACGGATTGAGCAGGGAGAAGCCAATGGCCTGCTAGTTTGGAATCCAAGCCGTATTTCTCGAAATTCGGTTGATACAGGCAAAATCGTTTATCTTTTCGACATTGGTAAATTGCACGAAGTCCGGACGCCAGGCCAAACATTCCGTAACACGCCAAATGACAAATTCCTGCTCAACCTTTTCTGCAGTCAGGCCAAACTCGAAAATGATAATAAGGGCGAGGATGTAAAAAGAGGGTTAAGGGCTAAGGTTCAAGCGGGCATATATCCAGCACCAGCACCAGTTGGCTATACAAACGACAAATATGCAGAACGGGGCACCAAAACCATCTTGGTTGACCAGGAGCGATTTGATACGGTCAGAAGGATGTTTGATATGATGCTCACGGGGAACTACACCGTTCCGAAAATAGTCGAGATTGCCAACGAAGAGTGGAAATTCAAAATGCCGCCGACAAAGAAACGGCCAGCCGGAAAAGAGATGAGCCGAAATACGCTTTATCATGTTTTCAGTAGTCCGTTTTATTACGGCTCATTTGAATATCCGAGTGGAAGTGGAATTTGGATTAAGGGTATCCATAAGCCAATGATAACCGAGGATGAATACGACACAATTCAAGTTCTGTTAGGCAGGAAGGGTAGGCCGAGGCCCAAGAGTCATATTTTCGAGTTTACCGGCATGATTCGATGTGTCGAGTGTAAATCCATGATTACTGCTGAAGAAAAATTTAAGCACCAGCAAAACGGGAATGTTCACCATTACATCTATTATCACTGCACAAGAAAAAAGAACCCGAATTGCACCCAAGCATTTGTCGAAGTCAAAGAATTGAGAAACCAAATCAAAGAAGCAATTGAAAGCTTAAGAATACCGCCGGAATTTCATACCTTTGCTATGAAATGGTTTCGACAGCAAAATGAGAAAGAAGCTGGAAGTAGAAATGCCGTTCTCACCACTCAACGGAAGGGTTACGACCTTTGCCTCAAAAAAATTGACGGCTTGATTGATATGAGAGCCGCTGGAATGATTGGAGATAATGAGTTCAACCTAAAAATGGTAAGCTTGAAAAAAGAAAAATCTCAACTTGAGGAATTATTGAACGATACCGGCGACAGGGTAAACAAGTGGCTAAATGTCGCTGATGAGATGTGTGTCTTTGTGCAAGATGCGGTTGAAAAGTTCAACACGGGCAATTTATGGGTCAGAAAAGGCATCCTACAGACACTTGGTCAGAACCTCGTGCTAAAAGACAAAATACTGCAAATTGACTTGGAAAATTCGCTAATGCCTATGGAAACTGTTTCAAAAGAGGTTTGCAAGATTCACAAAAGGTTAGAACCTCGTAAAACCGTTGTGAATCAAATGGAATTAGAGCGTTTATACTCTAAAAGTCCAAGATTGCTCCGCGGGTAGGACTCGAACCTACAACCATCGCCTTAACAGGGCGCCGCACTACCATTGTGCTACCGCGGAATATATTGTTAATGATACATTTTCACAAAATTATCACTTTCCGTCAAATATGACAACCCGGTTTTTACCGAGACGCTTGGCTGAATACATTGCCTTGTCGGCGCTGGCGATGATACCGGTAAGGGATTTTTCTTTTTGGTAGGCCTTGATGCCGAAACTGGCGGTGACATGGAAATTTTTTCCTTCAAATTTCATCTCGCGCGATTCGATCCCCTGCCGGATCTTTTCGGCGGCAATTCTAGCCGACTCGGCCGAAGCGCCCACCAGCGCCACTACGAATTCCTCGCCGCCCCAGCGGGCGAAAACATCGCTGGCTCGCAACTGCTCTCGCAAAACAACGGCCACATTTTGCAACGCTAGATCGCCGGCATCGTGGCCGAACGAGTCGTTGATCTTTTTGAAATCGTCGAGGTCAATATAAACAATGGAAAGAGGGATTTGGATGCCGACGCGTCTTTCCAGCGGCGTTTTGCCAAATGAAATTCCCCGGAATTGTTTTTCGGCTTCTTCAAGAAATCCCCGGCGATTCAAAATCCCCGTCAGTTCGTCGTAATAGACCAGCTTGGTCAGCCGCGCCAGTTCATTTTCCAAAGCGACGATGTTTTGATTCCGAGTCATATTTTTTTACTACAAACTACTCACTACAAACTACCCACTATTTTAATATCCGCGAAGTTTCTCAATCTTCTGATGCTGTCTAATTTTGTCCAGCGCTTTGGCCTCGATCTGGCGGATCCGTTCGCGGGTGACGCCGAAAACCTTGCCGACTTCTTCAAGAGTATGGGTCACGCCATCTTTCAAACCAAACCGCATCTCCAAGATTTTTTGTTCCCGCAAAGACAATTCCCCGATGATCTCGTTCAAATGGTCGCGCAAAATTCTTCGGCCGGCGAGAGTGTCGGGCGTGGCGCTTTCTTCGTCTTTGACAAAGTCCGACAAGATCGAACCGTCATCGTCGTCGCTGCCGATCGGGGTTTCCAACGGCACCGTGTCCTGGGAAATTTTGATGATGTGACGAATTTTATCCACTTCCACGCCCATTTCCGCCGCCGTTTCTTCAGGCAACGGTTCACGGCCCAAGTCCTGGATCAATCTGCGGACGACTTGCTGGTATTTGTTGATGGTTTCCACCATGTGAACCGGGATTCTGATGGTTCGCGCCTGGTCGGCCAGAGCGCGAGTTATCGCCTGTTTTATCCACCAAGTGGCGTAAGTCGAAAACTTGTAGCCCCGTTTGTAATCAAATTTCTCCACGGCTCTGGACAATCCGATGTTGCCTTCCTGGATCAGATCGAGCAATGTCAGATTCGCCGAACGGCCGACATATTTTTTGGCGATCGAAACTACCAAACGCAAATTTGACAGCATTAATTTCTGGCGCGCCGCTTCGTCGCCTTTCTCGATCTTTTTCGCCAGTTCGGCTTCCTCGTCGCCTTTCAAAAGCGCGTAATTCCCGATCTCGCGCAAATAAAGCTGGACCGAATCTGAACTTGCGTCCACCTCGTCCATGCCGAGTTTTTTCTTGTCTTCAATTTCTTTGTTCCATTCTTCACCGAACGCCCGGCCGGTGTCCACGACATTGATGTTGGCCGAATCCAATCGCTCATACAATTTTTCCAGACCTTCAATATCCCGTTCGACATTGGGAAACGAGTGCATGATCTCGGATTGGGTGACGAATCCGCGGTGCCGGCCCTTTTCTATCAATCTCAGGATCGCGTCTTCACCGACGATATTTTTGCCGGTTCTTTTGCTCGATGCTTCCCGTTTGGCCTCGGCTTTCAATTTCTTGTCCCGCGATTTTTGGAACAAAGTGATCGCGCCTCTTTTTTTTGAGAGTTTTTTAACCGGTTTTCTGCCTCTTTTTTTCTTGTCTCTTTTTTTGATCATAGGTTTATTTAAATATTTAAATCTTAAATTTTATATTCATTCAATTTCCCAGCTCCTTTGATATCTTCGTAAATTCACCGACCAGTTCGGCGAGCTGGATCTTGTTCTGCGCTTTCTCCGCCGCTTTTATTTCGTACTCCAGCCGTTCCAGTTGAGCCGAAATGTATTGTCGTTTCGACTGGCCGAGAAGATTTTTCAATTCCCGCTCCAGTTCGGTATCTTCAAAGTCCTTCCACAATTCCTGCGATTTCAAATAGGCGATGTCCATGCTCATCTTGAGCGCCAGATCGGCGGTTCCGGAAAATCCTTTTTCCCCGATATGCTTGACTAAATTCCGGCATTGTTCCGAAAGATAAATTTCGTTCTCCGGAATAATGTTAACGGCCAGTTCGGGTTTCTTGAGCAATATTGAGAGGATACTTTCTTCTACCAGATTAAGACGTTGCGAGGGATCGGTTTGTTGCGTTGGGCCGTTGACTTGCGTTTCCGCCGGCTGGCCGTAGGTTTTCGGTTGAAACAGGGCGATCTCCTGCTGGATTACGTCCTCTTTGACGTGGAGGGCCGCGCTGATCTCGTTGACCCAGTGCGCCTGCTCGACTTTACTGGCAATGGCCGTCACGAACGGCAGAAGTTTCCGGGTGAAAAACTTTTTTCCCATCGCCGTCGTGATGTCAATTTTGCTTCTGGCGTCCTCAAAAAAGAACTGCATGAACGGTTTTGAATTTTTCGCGAATTCCGCCCATTCGGCTCCGTACTTTTGAACAAAGTCAGCAGGGTCTTTGATTTTGATTCCGGGCTTGCCCCCATACTCATTCAATGAGTGTGGGGGTGAACTGATGGCGATAACGCCGACATTGAAATCCCGCGCTAAAGCCAAGTCCACGCCTCTGGTGGTGGCCAGTTCGCCAGCGCTGTCGGAATCGAAACATAGATCCAGATTGTCGGTATATCGCTTGATTATCTTCAAGTGCCCGTCGGTCAGAGCCGTGCCCGATGAAGCCACGGCATTATTCACGCCAGCTTGATGCGACATGATCACATCCATATTGCCTTCCACGACAATACATTTGTTGTTCTGGCGAATGCCGAGTTTTGCTTTATCCAGGCCGTATAAAATGCGGCTTTTATCGTAAATGGAGGTCTGCGGAGTATTTACATACTTGGCCGTTTCCTCCGAAGTAGTAGTACCGAATATTCTACCACTAAACCCCACCGCTTGTCCACTGATGTCAAAAATGGGAAATGTGATCCGCGAGCGGAAACGGTCGTAATAGTGGGTAGTTGGTAGTGAGTAGTTTGTAGTTGGTAGTGCGGCGTGAGTAGATGGCTTGTCGGATTTGATAATCAATCCGGCGTTCTGGACTTCTTGGGCCGAATATTTTTGAGTCAGAAAATCGGTCAACGCGTTCCAAGAATCCGGCGACCAGCCGAGACGGAAATTCTTGATTGATCCGTCGGTCATTCCCCGGTCATGTAGATATTCCAGAACCGTTTTTCCGGTTGTTGAATTGTGTAATTGTTTTTCAAAAAATTTTGTTGCCAGTTCGGTTATCTCATAAAGTTTGGTTTTCTCGCTTTGAAATTGCTGTTGCTCGCGGCTGAACGGCTGTAATTCGACTCCGGCCCTCGTAGCCAAAATTCGCAATGCTTCCGGAAATTCCACGCCTTCAATTTCTTTGACGAACCCGAACGCGTCCCCACCTTTTCCGCAACCGAAGCAATGCCAAATCTGTCTTTCGGGCGAGACAAAAAAAGATCCCGTCTTTTCGTTGTGGAACGGACAGCGGGCTTTATAGTTGACACCGGATTTTTGGAGCCGGAGATAACTGGAAATCAAATCTACGATATCTATCCGGTCTTTGATTTTGGAGATGATATCGTCCATAAAAAGCCAACAGCTAACAGCCAATTGACTATAGCAAGAAAGAGATTAAATCAAAGATTATTTTACATCAAACTGTGGATAATTGAAAGAGGATAAAAAAAGGCCTCGGTTCGTTTCGCAACGACCGAGGTCTGATTGGAATAAGCAATGTTACCAAATCGCAGTTCAGTTACCCGAGCGATCCATGGCCTTACCAAGAGTTGCCAGATGTTCAGCTCGGTTTGCTGATTGTCGGCCAGCCATCATTGCATCGGCGATCGAAAAACTGTTAACTCGCGGCCTCCACCTAGCACGACGCGGAGGAATGATAATAACGAAGTCGTCACCGAAAATAATACGGTGGAGAAAAATCATGATTACCGCCGTTCCGATAGAAGCAATTACAATATAACTAAGAAATTCTAACACGTCCGCTCCATGCACATTCCCTCCTCGCCGGGTTTCCGGCAAAATATTTATTGAAAAGAGCTTCAACATTTACCTCACCTGAATTTGCCACTTCTTAAATATTACTTCTTAACATAGACAGTCGCAAATTCGGGTGAAGTTGTGAGGGGTGGCGATTTCGTCGCCACCCCTCATTTGTGCGCAGATCTCATTGATAATTCTCCTTTCAAGAAGATCCGTCACATTTTGGGAACTTTTGCTCCCGTTTTAGCCGTTTGGCACCGGCGCGAGGCACAGCGCCTCAAGGAAGACGGCCCGCTCCCTACTTTCAGAAAACCACAATTATTGATTTTTTGAAAGTAGGGAGGGAGAAGTCCTGATAACTTCTCCCTCGAGTTTTGTCCGTTTAGGTTGGACATTCCGAAGATCATATTTTGACCAGTCTCCAATGAGGGACTTTTACCCCAGACTCTGGTCTAGCCTACCTTCAAGGCATTCTCGCTTGCTTTCCCATCGCGTTGCACTTCGTTTGATTTAGCGGTGCCCTACCATTTTCTGGCCCTCCATGAATTTTTTTTGTTTCACCACCGGTCCTTTCGGTTAACGGCAGAGACATGGACATTTAGTAAATGCCCATAGAATACCCATGATGGCAAAGAATAGGATTGCTGCGAATTGAGGCGGAGGAATAATAACTTCAACCCACCTTTCAATCCTCTCAAACGATTTGCTGTAAAAAATCCTGTCTAGTATATTGTCTACTGATTTCATAATTTCCTCCCAATATTGCAAGGTACTCAACTATGCCTTAATGATAGCGTAGATGACATGCTCTTGTCAAGCACCATGTTAGAACTCATATAAAACAAGGGGTTTTGAGGATAAGTGTGCCAGAGGCATACCCAACCCCCCAAAGGATGAGCGGATATAATAACCGGGAGCGAATCAGTAGATTTGAAATCCGCGAGTAGCATTCCGGTAACAAATTGGGCCCCTGAGCTTGTCGAAGGGGTCCGATAAGGAGGAGCGAATAGCGGGAGACGGAGTCCCGCAAGTCCCGAGCGAAGCGAGGGACGAGGGAAAGCTCCGAGGGACCCGCGTCATGAGCGACCCAATTTGTCGGAATGCGGATCAGGATTGCAAAGCTACTGATTCGCGATCAGATCCGCTCGGACGGCGATCCTTTTCAAATTCGTCCCCACCGGCCAACAACTGACCAAAAGCACCGATGACCGATTATCCGACTGCGAGATTTCCTGTATTCGAGAATTGTTCGACAATGGATTGAAGATCAAAATGTCGCTGACTTTATAAACAAGCGTCTTACTACCGTTGGTAATGATGACCGCGTCGCCATTTTTCAGTTTTCCCAAAAGGGCGAAAACCGAACCGTATTTTCCTTTGTACCACGGATAAGCCGAACTGTGACCGAGAATGACCGAAGTCCCCTCTTCCCCGGGTAATGGCGAATCAGAATAATGGACGACGCCGTCGGAAAGCCGGTTCAAAATTACATTCGGATCCAAACTTTTTTCCAAAACGACCGGCGCCGTGATGCCGATAGTCGGAATAGAGATCGTGTAGCCGGCAGATGAATCGGAAACATATTTTTTAACCGGCGCCGGAGAACCGAGCGTCGGCGATGAGATCGGAAATATAATGTCAGACGCTTTGACTTCTTTTGGATGGTCAAGCCAAAATTTGAACTCCGCCGAGACAAATCTCGAATTCAGCAAAGCGAAAATCACGACAAAAAATATTGAGAAATAAATTATGAATTTCTTGAACATGGAAAATTGCTCCCCAATCACACCTTCTCGGGACGTTCGCCTCTAGGTTTCCCAGCGGAAACCTGTCTCGCTTCGCTCGACTCAATGTCGGCTCACTCATTATCTAGCCATCCTCGTCGTGTTGTAATATTTCATATTTCAACACGACACCGGCCCGGACGTCCGCGATTTATGATTACGCAAATCGGGACTGTGTCTGCGATAGAGCCCTCGAAGGAGTAATTGGGTCGTTATCACTAAAGATTAGATGAAATTAAACTTATTTTTGTCGCGAGCTTGTTTAGCGATGACTTTGCCGACGGTTCGTCTTTGGGCAAAATAGCTCCGGCCATAAACCAGCATCAAACCGGCTAAGATGGCGCTTAAAATAGAGGAGAAAAGGACCGTGCCGGCGCCAGTGGCGACTTTGGTGGTGATCCCCAGGACCTTACCAGTGGAAATATTTATTGGCAACTGAGCTGAGACCGCCGGGACATTGTCGCCATGGGCTTGAACAGTGTTAATGAGCGAGCCGGAGGCACTTTTGGCGACGACAACATTGAATTTGATAACTCGTTCTTGGTACGGACTCAGTGTGCCGATGTTCAATCCCCCGCTAGTGACGCCATCGCCGGTAAGAGCGCCATCAATTTCGGTCGTGTTCAAAACATAGGAAACTCCGGGCGGCAAGGTGTCCTGAACAAAGATATTGGTTATTGTCGAACCTGATAATGATTTGACGTGGACATCAAATTCAATGCCGTCGCCCGGGTTGGCGTTGACCGTGCTCAATTCGGCGGTATCGCCATGGGTGATGTCTTTGCCGAATTTTTGGATGGAAATTTGATTGTTGATGACAGGATTTATCGGATTGACTTGCGAAATATAGATCGTCGCCGTATCGCTGGCCGAACCAGCGTTGTCCGAACTGACATTGACCGTGTTGGTCAAATAATTATTGTAACTACCGTAGTATTGGCTCGCGACCGTGGCTCTGAATCTGATGGTCGTCGAGCTGTAAGCCGGCATGTTACCAAGATAAATTCCGCCGCTGGTAATGTTGTCGCCGGGATACGCGGCGCCGTTATAGCCGCTAACGTTGGTGGAGCCGTAAATATAATTTAAACCGGCCGGCAGGAAATCCGTGACTCGAACGTTGTTGGCGGAGTTGCCGCCCGAAGCGTTTACGACAATAACGAACTCGATGGTATCGCCGGAATTGGCATTGATGGATTTTTGCTGGTAGGTGCCTTGGGTGATATTGCTGACATTTTTGGTAACTGAAATATAACCATTTTGATAGGGTGTCGGAGTGGGCGTGTAATAATAATTGTAATTCACATTGACGGTACAACCGGTACTTTGGCCGTCTTTACTGGAAACACTTACCACCTTAGAACCGCCCGAATTGAATAGGGTTGTAAAAGCCGAACCCGTGGCTGACGCCGGACTGGCCGAGCTATCGGTGCTCCAAGTGTAGCTGCCGTTATCGCCGTTGGCGACAAATGACACCGGCTGGCCGACATTGACCGATTGGAATGACGGACTGCAGGTCAGCGCGCCGCCGATGGTTGGAGTCGGGGTCGGAGAAGGAGTTGGAGTGGGTGGAGTGGGAGTCGGAGTAGGTGGAGTGGGAGTTGGCGTGGGAGGCGTCGGAGTAGGAGTTTCGATAGGAACAATCACAAAACTTTTGCAGGAAGCCAAATAATTTCCATTGCCATCAAAGACACTGGTTAAATAATTGCCGATGGAATATGAACCTGCATCAACTACCGTTTGATCGTAAACTCCAAAACTTCCGTTCGAACCGATGTTGATCGGCGCGGCAACATGAGTATTATTGTTTTGATTCGTGTTACGGATGAAAACCGTACTGTTGGGTTGAAAACCGGTCAAAGAAATATCCACCCGATCAAGCTGGCCGATCTGTCTGATACCACGGCCATCTGATGTGGTCGGACTAGACCAAGTGAGAGTGCAAACCGGATTCAAAGGAGTCGGAGTGGGAGTATAAATCGGAGTCGGAGTGGGCGTGTGGGTCGGAGCGGGTTGGGCGACAACTTTAAGTTTGAAAGTTATAAATTTGCTGTATTGAAAACAGGCCTGCATGTTACCCAAGCTGACCGTGGTATTGGCAACATTGATTCCGGATTGAAGTGGATTGGCGAAATAATCAAAGATCGTTCCGCTTCCGGATTCGGGAACCAAATATTCGTTTGAATTGGTTTTGATGTTCAGTGAGCTTGTGACGGTGTTTGTATTGTCGGAAGAAAAAGTCATGCCGATAACATGATCGGAACCGGTTGAAGTATCAACATTGGTCGCAACTCGGACATTTCTGGCGGTGGTTTGGGCCGGGTCAAGATTGTCGGCGGCGCCGTTGTGGATGTAAAGGCGGACAGTTATCTCGTCGCCATTGTGAGCGGTAACGCCTTGATTGTATTCGCTCAAATTTTGAGGATAATTGGCGCCCTGAATATGGCCCGAAATGGCCGGATAATCTTTGCAGGGTTCACCGGTAAAAGTGATGGGCCAAAAGTTTAAAGTGGCGACAGTAGGTGGGTTCGAGCAGGAAACGGAATCGGCGTTTACCAAATGAAAACCGCCCAAAAAGGGCACAATTATCAATGCGGCCGCTAATATAAACGCTCCGGCAATGACCGAAGCCAGTCCGACCTTGGTTTTTAGTAAATTGGTCACAATATTGACAAATTTAGTCATATATAACACCATATCACCCCTTGTATATCTTGTCAAGCCTGTTAGAGTCAGCCCGCCCCCAAAGGCCCTTCGGGCGCGCGGGCGCGGGCGCGGACTCTAACAGGCTCAAGCTCTCGGCGGGTCGCGGTCGTCCCGACCGCGACCCGCCGAGAACAAAAAAATCCTGCCGAAGCTCGGGTCCGGATGACCCGATCTGCCTCGACAGGATGGAAAGTACTACTTAATTGGAATGGTGACCGAGAAGAACCCGGCCGGCGACTGACCAGGAACCCAGGTTTTGCTGGGAACGATGGTTTCGCTTTTTTCCTTGCAACAAAGATGTTCGCCGAGGAAAACTCCGCCACCAACCAGACCACCGATGAGAACGCCGACGATGACTTTCTTTTTCGTCGACCAGCCCCTCTTTTCGGCAGGTTGAGTTATGGGAATGATTTTTTTCTGTGTTTGAAATTCGGGCTGCTCTACGACGATCACCTTCTTCTGAATTTCAAATACGGGTTGTTCAACGATTGTTACCTGTTTCTTTATTTCGAAAACGGGTTCTTCGATCGTTTCCTGAACTTCTTTGATAACCGGTTTGGCATAGCCCTTGATCACCTTATTACCACAACGTATCACGGCAAGAATTTGACGGTCGCCTTCGTCGGAAATTAATCCCGAATTATCAAATAACACTGATTCATTTTTTTTCAGGTTCGCTATCACGGCATCTCCGGTGCCATCAACCATGGTAACAATAACATCTTCCGGAAGCGTACCGATTGCTTGACCCGGCTGAAGCCAACCAGTTAGAAACCCCTTGTTAGATTGCGGATAGGTGTGAATTATAAAGTCCGAATCCTCCTTGGTTAGATCTCTGACTCCCGGTTTCAAGTTAAGAACAAAAATTCGTTTGTAGTAGTCCGGATCCGGCAGCTGATCAAACTTGAAAATGCTGTGCGGATTCGCCGGTTTCACGGTCGTCGCTTGCGCCGGTTTGGCCTGTGATTGCTCGTCGGCCGCCAGTTCTCGCGCCACAACAATTCCCGAAAAAACAAACAATGCGAAAGACAAAATTACCCATTTCCTCATTTCTCACCTTCTTTCTATTTTTCCGATTGTGAAACAACAAAAGCATAGTATTGCCTTAATACTACGATACCACATCTGTCAATATAATGCAAGGGTGGGGTTAAAAATGGGTGAATTTCGTAGTTTTTCTATTCCGTCAATTCGGCGACTTCTTTCTCGCCTTTTTTCAATTCAGGGCCTTGTTCTTTGTCCAATTTCAAGAGCAACGCCTGAAATTCACCCATGTGGGTTTTCTCTTCTTTGGCAATATCGGAAAGCACTGCCTTGATATCTTTGTTCTCAGTCATGGCCGCCATTTGTTCGTAAAAACTCACCGCATCAAGCTCGGCGATCATTCCCAAACGCAAAATCTCATTGTCCAGATCCTTCTTTTCGACTTTTTTCAAATCAGTTACAAGTTGTGATAGCATATTCACCCTCCTTTCTGGAAATATAAATTTATTATTTTAATACTGATCGTTTTAACATTTCCAGCTTAACATTGAAATCGGTCCAAATCAACAAAAAAGCCCCACTATTCGCAGGGCTGGTGACCATTTTAATTTTTACCTGTCTTTTCGCCGCAGTTGGTTGGACGATTTTATTTGTCTGGTTAGCGACATGGGCATGTGGCAAAAGCCCAAAGTATGCCCATAATCGCAAAGAACAAAATTGCCGCGAATTGAGGCGGCGGAACGAGAATCTCCATCCACCTATCGACTTTCTCAAATGTTTTGCTGTAAAAAATCCTGTCTAGCATCATGTCAATCGTTCGCATGGCACCCTCCTCTCTTAACAACGGATTATAACTTTTATAAAGTCATGTTGTCAAATGTACTGCGGAGGGGGTGGGATTCGCCCGCGCCTCTCGTCGCGCCGCCGCGCTCCTCGGGCTGGGCACCAGCTCGCCATTTCGCCTACTGGCGAAATATAGCTCCGCTGTTCGAATCTCACACCACCTCGGTCCGCATGAAAACAGAGTGCCGCAGGGCACTCTGTTTTCATGAAGCGGTATTCATTGTACAAAATTCGAACCTTTTTTGAAACCAATCCCGACGAGGAATGAACCGTCCCGCCACCGCTCGCTCCGCTCGCGTATCCCGCAGAAAAATGTTCTCCGTTTTTTTGATT
>Ga0187878_1000580_pt1 | contig 40706 bp, 35 predicted proteins | sample June2016WEW_17_1_FD_132979 | JGI IMG/M metagenome (GOLD analysis project Ga0187878, IMG submission 132979) | Peatland microbial communities from SPRUCE experiment site at the Marcell Experimental Forest, Minnesota, USA - June2016WEW_17_150 | ecosystem: Environmental > Terrestrial > Soil >... | reverse complement strand
TGGGGCGTTGGCGCCCAATATCACCGTGAGCGTGGCAAAACGTGTCTTCCGGTTGAGTCCCGTATGGCTGATGGCGATCGCGGTCAGCGTGTGAGTCAGGTTATCCACGTTTGCGCCCGCCCCAATAGAAAAGGCGGATTCTACATTACGTCTGGCGAGTTTGCAGAATCGATCTCGAACTTCGCGTTACGGCACAAGGACGGTAAGCGCGTCCGGTACAATTTCAAACCTGACGGGCAGCGCACCTACCGGTTCACCATCAAGCTCGAAGCGAACAGTCGTGGAGCTGTCACCGGGAGTACAGACCACCTGAGCGCTTTGGTGGAGCTCGACATCACTCAGGCGCAAGTGCTGCCGTGCCAGCACGGCCAAGGCGTAAAGCAGATACCGCGCGCGGCTGCGGCTCGAGAACGAACACACGGCGAAGCGCGGCGCAAAGAGATCTGCGCTGGGCGCCAGATGCAGCCAGCCGGCATAGAGCCGGGTGCGATGAACGACCGCGAAAGTGCCCTGGCGCACGTGCGCGTCCAGCCGGCAGGAAAACGTCGGGAAGGAGTAGCGCAGGAGCTGGCGGAGGGCTTCCATCACATAGCCGGCCACGCCAAAACCGAGCTTGAGTTGGGAAGAGAGCTTGTAGACGATGTGTGCATCAAAGCCGATTCCCGCTACGCTGGCGTAATACCGGCAGAGCGCATCCGTCGAGGAATTGCTGCCCTCCTCCCGAGACTGCGCACCACTCCACCAAGCCCGCCCCAGGGCAATGCGCCGCGGTGACCAGTGCGCAAGCTGCCGGGCCGCGCGTAGGGGACTGTGAGGAAGCCGTAATTCCCTGGCGAGTATGTTCGCGGTGCCGCCGGGAAGAATGCCCAGGGGAATCTGACTCGGCGCGAGGCCATTGATGACCTCGTTGAGGGTGCCATCGCCGCCACAGACAAGCACAAGGTCCACGCCGCGGGTGGCCGCGGTGTGCGCCAAGTTCTGTGCCATGCCGGGCCGTGTGGTGGAAGCCAGTTCGACTTCAATCCCCGCGTCGCGCAGGATGGCGGAGGCCTGCCGGACTTCTCGCTCCCGCTTCGCAGGATGCCGCCCGGCAATCGGATTGTAGATCAGTATGGCTTTCTTCAAGGGGACGTCAGTGACTGCGGAAGGGTGTATGTTCCTTCAGGCCGGCGCAGTCCCAGCGCGTTCCAGCCCGAGCCGAAAGGCATCCGGGGCCTTTCACGGCAGCGCCGTGACGTCCGCGCCGGTGACGACTTTCTTCGCGATCAGGGCGCCCGTTTTCTTTTCCTTTTGAACGTCCACCCAAACTTCGTCGCCCACTTTGAACTGGTCGAGCGAACTAGTTTTGCCGTCCCGGATGAACTTGGTTTTCTTTTCGAATTTGAAGGTCTGGTCCGTGCCGAACTTGGTCTTCGTCAGAACCATTTCCTTCTCGTTCAGCTTCTTGACAACTCCGTAAAGAAAACCCTGATACATGCGGGCCGTGGAAGTGGGATCCCCAAAACGCGCGTTGGACGCCTTGGGGGGCTCCTTATCCTGCTGCGCTGCCGCCGGAGCGGCCAGCCACATAGTTCCGAGAGTGATCGCCATCAAAATCGTTTGAAACTTCATGGACCAGGATACTCCGCCAAGTTTTGCCTTACCCGTAACGACACTAGCAGCCGGATTGCTGGTGTGTCAAGGTGCGTCGCAGATTGCTCGAGCAGAGCGGGGAATTCGCGGAACCCGGCGGGATCAGCCCTGCCACTTGTGGCGGGATCTTCTCGGCGACCAGGATCGATGATTCGCCCAGCCTTCCTGCACTTCTGCCCAAGTCGCATCCGCGCACTGAACCCTCCCAAAGCGCCCTGGAGACAGCGCTTGGCCTTTCGGTCCTCCCCGCGCGAAGCCCAGTTTCAGGGCGTGGTCTTTGTGGTATAGTCGCGTGGAAATTTCGTAAGGAAGAGTCACTATGTCTATCGTTGAGAGAGTTGACAAGGATCTGGTGGCAGCCCTCAAGGCGCAGGAGGCACTCAAGCTTTCCGTGCTGCGCATGATGAAAGCCGCTCTGATGAACAAGAAGGTCGAGCTGGGCAAAGTTCTCGATGATCCGGAGGCGCTGGCCGTCCTGCGGACTCTCGTCAAGCAGCGCCATGAGTCTGCCGAGGCCTTCCGTAGAGGCCGAAGAGACGACCTGGCGGACAAGGAAGAGGCCGAGATCAAGATTGTCGAAGGCTATCTCCCCGCCGCGGCGAGTGAGGAGGAAGTCGATGCGGCCGTTGCCGCCGCCATCGCCGAGACCGGCGCCAGCACGAGCAAGGATCTCGGCAAGGCCATGAAGGCGGCCATAGCGAAGCTGGCAGGCAAGAATGTTGATGGCAAGCGCGTGAATGAGAAGGTACGTGCCAGACTGGGTGGATGATTGTGGGCCGTCGACCCTCACGCCCGCGTTTCCTCGAGCTTTGAATATTCGCCGGAGTGAAATCAATATTACGGAACGATGGAACCTCAACGCTTAGCAACGTCGAGGGACAAAGACTATGGCCACTGAACCAGTGAAAAAACCTGAACCTACACCTTTTCGACCTTACGTTGCGGCAGACGCCGTTATTCCCGAATTCACAGCGCGCGCGGTCATCCTGGGCGCTCTGCTGGGAATCGTCTTCGGTGCGGTCACTGTTTACTTGGCGCTGCGAGCCGGGCTGACGGTGAGCGCCTCAATCCCCGTCGCGGTGCTTTCCATCAGCATCTTCAAGTGGCTGGGGCGATCAACTATCCTCGAAAACAATATCGTGCAGACGGCGGGCTCCGCGGGCGAATCCATCGCGGCCGGTGTGGTTTTCACCTTGCCCGCGCTGATCTTCCTCGGCTATTCGCTCGGGGTTTCGGATATCCCGCGCGTTTTGCTGCTGGCGCTTGTCGGAAGCGTGCTCGGCGTCCTTTTCATGATTCCCTTGCGATACCAGTTGAACGTGGTGGAGCACGGCGCGCTGACCTATCCCGAAGGAACCGCATGCGCGGATGTGCTCATCGCTGGCGAGAAAGGCGGCAGCTTTGCCGGAAAAGTCTTTGCTGGTTTCGGCCTCGGGTTTGTTTACAAGTGTCTGAATGAAGCTCTGTTGTTCTGGCGGCCACGACCGATCTACCAGCCGGGCTGGTATCCCGGGGCCACCCTGGCGGCGGACGTCACACCGGAATACCTCGGCGTGGGTTACATCATAGGGGCGCGCACGGCGGGAATGATCTTTGCCGGCGGGGTGCTCTCCTGGCTGGTCACCATTCCCATGATCAAGTTCTTCGGAGCTGGGGTGGGGGAGCCGATCTTCCCCGGCACCGTCCTGATCCGCGACATGGATTCCTTCGCCATCTGGCGCGCCTACATCCGGCCGATTGGCGCCGGCGCCGTGGCCACGGCGGGGCTTTTCACTTTGGGGCGCACCCTGCCTACTATCGTCCGCGCGTTGCGTTCCACCGTCCAACAGTTGAGAAAGGGCAAAGGCGGGGCGGAGCCCGTCGAGGCAATCCGCACGGAAAGGGAACTCCCGGGCACGGTGGTCTTCGGCGGCTCGCTGGCGATGATCCTGATCGTGTGGGCAGTGCTCGCTTTTCGGATCAATCCCGGCGTCAGCGGAAACCTGGTGGCGTCCATCCTGGTCGTGGTTTTTGGTTTCCTTTTTGTGACGGTGTCGGCGCGCATCGTGGGGCTTATCGGAGCATCCGCCAATCCGATTTCGGGCATGACCATCGCGACCCTGATGCTGACGGCTCTGCTCTTTGTTGCCGCAGGCTGGACAACGGGCGCCTACCCTGCCGTGGCGATCTCCATCGGTGGCATCGTGTGCATCGCCGCGGCAGTGGGTGGAGCGACATCGCAATCACTGAAGTCAGGCTTCCTGGTGGGCGCGACTCCCCAGCGCGCGGAAATCGCCATGATCGTCGGCGCGCTCACCTCCGTCCTTGTGATCGGATTCACTTTGGTGCTGCTCAATCGGGCTTACACGCGGGTCGAGCCGTTCGCCCTGCAGAACGTCGAGATGACGGCGGAGATGCGCGTGGTGGGCGAGGCTTCACAGAACGGGAAAAGCTATCAGGTGATCAACGTCATCGGTTCACACGCCGTCCCGGACGGCCGTTACTACTACGATCCCGCCGACAAGCGGATTGACTTCCAGGAGCGCGTGGGCATCGGTTCCGAACGGCTTCCCGCGCCCCAGGCCGTGCTGATGAGTACCGTCATCAATGGGATCCTGCGCCGCAGCCTGCCGTGGGGGCTGGTGCTGCTCGGCGTGTTCATCGTCGTGGTCATGGAGCTCTGCGGCGTACGCTCGCTGGCTTTCGCGGTCGGTTCGTATTTGCCGATTGCTACAACCGCCCCCATCTTTATGGGCGGCGTGGTGAGCTGGCTGCTCCAGATGATCACCAAGCGCCAAGAAGGCGAAGTCTCAAGCGGCGCGTTGTTTGCCGCCGGACTGATCGCTGGCGGCTCCATCGGTGGCTTGATCCTCGCCACCCTCGTGGGGTTCGAGGTTGATCAAAAGGTTGCGATCGGAACTAAGTTTTGGCCCGGGCTCGCAGGCTCCAGTGTATTCGGCTTGCTGATTTTCCTGGGGATGGCTGGAGCGTTGTTCGCCGTCGGACGCAAGAAACTGGAGTGAGGCAGTCGACAGGCAACAATCCACAGTCGACAGTGAACAAACGACTGAGAAACCCCGCCCGCGCATTTGCTTGCAGGCCTTAACTGTTGACCGTCACTCCTGAACTTCTCCCGCCATTTCGCACTCTCCCCGATTCTTGTGGTACGCTTCTAGTAATGCCCCGTTATCGGCAAGTCGCATACTCGTTCGGCCCGCCGCTCACGCGGATGGTCAAGCGGCTGATTATTGTCACCAGTGCGGTTTTCCTCCTCACCTACATTCCCTTGCAGATTTTTGGTCCGGATTACTTTGCCTTTCCCTTTTCCTGGTTCGCGCTCAGGTCGAGCGACGTGATCCACAGGTTCTATCTTTGGGAACTCGTGACCTATTTGTTCCTGCACGGCGGGTGGTTCCACATCATCTTCAACATGTTCGCGCTGTGGATGTTTGGCTCGGACCTCGAAACCCGGTGGGGAGGGAGAAGGTTTCTCTTCTATTATTTTCTGACCGGCATCGGCGCGGGAATCCTCGATGCGACCCTGAGTGCGCTCTTTCCCACTGCGATCCCTACGGCCACCATCGGCTGTTCCGGCGCCGTTTATGGGTTACTGCTGGCGTACGGGATGATTTTTCCCGACCGCCCCATCTACCTGTACATGATCATCCCCATCAAGGCCAAGTGGTTCGTGGCCATTATGGGAGCGATCGAATTCGTGAGCTCTTTCAGCACTCCCGGGTCCGGCGTGAGTCACGTTGCGCACCTGGGCGGGATGCTCTTTGGGTTCCTCTATCTGCGGGGTGGTTCGCTTCCCTATCGCTGGCAGCTCCGATTCCACGAATGGCGGCGTGCCCGGCTGCGCAGGAAGTTCGAAGTGTACATGCGCGGCCAGGAAAAGAAGGATGACCACGGCCGCTGGGTGAATTAAGGTGGGCTAAATTCGGGAGGTTGACAATGCCCTGCCCGCAGTGCTAGGTTCGTCTGCGTTGTTAGTTCTTTGACAACTTGGGTTCCTGCGGTGCCCCGTTTGGACAACGGGGAAAAGGAAAGGCCGTGGAAATCGGCCGCGGTCCCGCCACTGTGATCGGCGAGCCAAATCCTCCCGGGCGATGTTGCCAGCCACTGTTCTGCCCTGCGCAGAAGGGGAAGGCTGAGGATGCGGTGATGACCCGAAAGCCAGGAAACCTGCCCAGGAACTTTCACTCAGCCTAACTCTTCGACGGAGAGAGTCCTGAGGAAGACTGCGAAGCCTTCCAGTTCCGCCTTGAGGGGGATGGGAAGGCTTTTTTCGTTTGGGCCTTCTCCTCAGGATTCCTTCCGCGCGCCCCGTCGTGAGAGCGGGGAGAAGGAGTCTCCTGTGACGAAGTCCAATTCCAAGAGCCGGGCCTCGCGAGTCCTGGCCCCGGCTATCCCCCAAGAAAATGAAACTGCTTGGAACCTGATCAGCCGCCTGTCGATCCTAGCCAGCTTGCTTTTTGTGCTTCTCTGCGCACGCGCAGCAATGGCAGGATCCGTGGCGGGAACGGTTCTTGACCCCAGCGGAAGCGTGGTTCCGCAAGCGCGCGTAACCTTGCTTAGATCCCTGGTTGTCGTGGACGAAAGACAAACCGATTCACACGGAGCGTTCGAGTTTGCGAACCTCGCCGACGGAAAGTACGAGCTGGAGGCACATGCTCCAGGGTTTGCTTCACCGGCGTCGGAGGTGGAAGTTCGCGGGCCGGAACTCCGCACCCTCGATCTGCACTTGCAGTTGAGCGCCGTCCAGCAACAGGTTGTGGTTTCGGCCTCGCTGGGAGGCTCGCTGAGCTCCCAGGCCGGTCCCTCGGTCTCCGTGGTCACGGAGCAGGATATTAGCGACCGCGCTGCCCAGAACGTCCTGGATGTTCTGAGTGGCGTCCCGGGCGTGGAGGTGAGCCAAGCCGGCCGGCGCGGAGGGGTGACGGGGGTTTACATTCGCGGTGGGGATTCCAATTACAACCTGGTGATGGTGGACGGCATTCAGTTGAACGAATTCGGCGGCAACTTTGATTTCGCGTCGCTACCGGCTGATGGCGTGGAGCGCGTCGAGGTCACGCGCGATCCGGAAAGCGCGTTGTACGGTTCGAATGCCGTCACGGGAGTCATCAACATAGTGAGCCGGCACGGCGAGGGTCCGCCGCATTTCGCCCTGCAGGCGGAAGGCGGAAGCTTTACGACGAGCCGCTTTGTAACGGGCGGAAGCGGCCTCACCCGTGCTTTTAGCTGGGGCTACGACCTTTCCCGGCTGCACTCGGGAGGCACGGTCCCGAACGATCGATACCGCAACCAGACAGCCTTCCTGAGCCTCGGCTATCAACGCAGCCCGCTCCGGCGCGTGGATTTCCATTTCTTTGGCAACGCCAATGACGCCGGCGCGCCCGGCCCTTACGGGTCCGACCCCGACCACCTTTTTACCGGCATCGACCGAATCTCCCGGGACAAGCAAAACCTGTTCGGATATGCGGGAAGCTATTCCGAGCAATTCTCCTCCCGATTCCGGCAGGTCATAACCGGCAGCGTGGCGACGAATGACTACTATTTTCGCTCGCCCTATGGTGATTCCTACGGCAATAATCTGCGCGGCGTGGTGAATACCCGCAGCGAAGTGACGGTCTCCCATCAAGACTTTCTCGTGGCCGGATTTGAGTACAACCGCGAACAGATCAAGAACACGTACATTACGGATTCAAGCGGCCAACCGTTCTTGCTTCCCCGCACGAGTCTGGCGTACTTTGTGGAGAACCGCTGGAGTCCGACCAGCCGTCTCTACGTGATCGCCGGGTTCCGTGTGGATCATTTGGGCACTCAAGCCCTGCCGCCCGACGCTTCCGGAAGTCGCCCGCTTCTGCCCGCCAATTCCATTACGAAACTGAACCCGCGCGTTTCAGCGGTGTATATGGTTCGCAAGTCCCGGGGCGGCTGGCTGGATGGAACTCGCCTGCACGGGAGCTTCGGCACAGGCATCCGCGCTGCCGATGGGTTCGAGCTGGCCTTCAGCAACAATCCTCACCTGAAACCCGAAAAGAGCATCAGCTTCGATTCCGGCCTCGAGCAACGCTTCTTTGATAGCAAGGCGGTGCTCGATGTCACCTACTTCAACAACCACTTTGAAGACCAGATCGTGACCCTGGGAGGTTCGCTGACCAACCTCAGCACGTTCGTCTCGGATAACCTCGGCAACTCGCGCGCGCAGGGGATGGAAGTCTCCTTGCAGGTCCATCCCACGCGATCGCTTCAGATCTCTGCGGAATATACGCTGGACGACACAGCGATTCTGGCACTCACCGGGTCATCACAAGTGGTAGCACCATTTCGAGTCGGGCAGGAGTTGTTTCGTCGACCGCGGAACTCGGGAGCGTACAACCTTACCTGGCATCGAGGACGACTGACGCTCAACACGAATGCGTATATTCGCGGGCCGGTGCTGGACATCGAGCCAAACTTGGGGGCCTACGCATGCACTTTGGGCCTGCCCTGTCTGTTTACAAACCAAGGTTACATCCGCGCCGACGGCGGGTTCTCCTATCGCCTGCCGCACGGGGTGGAGATCTACGGGCGGCTCGACAATTTCCTGAACCGGAAGTACGAGGAAGTTCTGGGGTACCCGGCGTTGCCGCTGAATTTCCTCGCCGGTGTCAAGCTTAGTCTCCCTGCGGAGTGAGGGGCGGGTCACCCCGTCGTGCGCCACACGACACTGGCCGGGGGCGAACGCCATCAGCGAGAACGGGTCCCTGGGGTCGTGGGAGGCCTGGGGAGGGGCACCAGTGTCAAAGAAGACTCTTCTCTCCTGGAGTGGCGGCAAGGACGGCGCCCTGTCGCTTTACGAGATTCAGAAAGCAAGCGATTACAGCGTGGCGGCGTTGCTGACCACTATCACCGAAGACCACGACCGGATCAGCATGCACGGGGTGCGTCGGGTGTTGCTGGAACGGCAAGCGGAAGCCTTGGGTTTGCCTCTTCAGAAGATCTACATTCCCAAAGACGCTACGAATGGTGTATATGAGTCGCGCCTGCGCGCGGTCCTGGAAGAGGGGCTGCGCGCGGGGATCGGTACGGTCGCCTTCGGCGACATCTTCCTGGAGGACCTCAGGCAATACCGGGGAAAAAACCTGGCGCAGCTTGGCATGCAGGGCCTCTTCCCCATTTGGAAACAGGACTCGCATGAGCTGGCCAGCTCGTTCCTCGAACTGGGATTCAAGGCGGTCGTGGTTTGCGTGGATACGAGCGTTCTCGACGCGTCTTTCGCCGGAAGGGTTTTCGATGAGGCGTTCCTCCGGGATCTTCCGGGGAATGTCGATCCCTGCGGCGAGAACGGAGAGTTCCATTCCTTTGTCGTGGACGGTCCCAACTTCAAGCAGCAGATCGGTCACGTGCGGGGTGAGGTGGTTCGAAGAGATCGCTTCTGCTTTTGCGATTTGTTGCCCGCCTGAAAGCAGGGATACAGGTTCAGATCAGCCCGCCGTCCTTGTGGTGAGTTCGCCAGCAATAGAGCTGTTCGACGGCAACCGAGAGCACGCAGACGCCACCCGCAATCGAAACGCTCACCTCAAGCAAGTACTGGAGCATATCTTCGTGAGTGGACGCACGAAACATGGCTACCAGGGCGATTCCATGACCGACCGCCCAAAGGCCAATGATGGCGCACAAGACGAGGGTCACAACGCGAAGGGCGGTTTTGAGCATAGCCACGCCCACTTTCTGCCCGAAGGGCACACGGATTGACCGCTACGATTCATACACCCGTCTGACGGTGGGGTCAACTCAAAGTGCGCCGGCAGCGCACGCAAACCGGCGGGATCGGAAAAGGAAGAAACGGGCAGAAATGCATAGAGGAATTCCCCCTGTTCCCTACGGGAAGGGAAGACTTAGAGGTTCAGGAGGTACTCGGAAGCCGTCAAGTTCCCAAAGCGCACCGTATTGACACGCTCACCCACGACATTTGCGAAGTACTCGAGAATGGCGGTCAACTTCAAGGCGGCCGACGTTTCGCGCAACCTTAGCCAGTGACGCGTGATGAGGGAAACGAAGACCAACTTGAAGTAGAGGATCAAGAGACGCTCTTCGTAACTGTAGCGTTGGTTAACGTTGGCAGCGTTTTTGAGGAGATAAGTGAGAGCCAGGAAGTCACACTTGAGCGTCAACATGAGCCGTGGGTATTCAACCGGAGCGCCGAAATCCTCGAGCGCCTTCCGGACCGACGGGAATTCCAATCGATTGGCGTTGACAATCGCTTGGAAATACTCCTGCGCAAACTGCCGCCGCAAGATCTTCTGGCAGACAGCCTGCAGGTAAAAGAAAAAGAGCCCCGTCGACAAGATCAGGATCAGGGCGGCCATGAACATATTCCACCTCTCCGCAACTTGCTAGTCAGCAATAGCCTCAGCCAACGCAGCATTCTTTCCGGCCTGTAAACGGACCGGAGCTGCCTGCGGCATCTTGACAATGGCATAAGCCCAGATCGACAGCATTCCCAACGTACACGCCGGGTTTAAGAAGCTGAAAACGAGGCGCGCGAAATTCTCGCCAAGAGTCACATGGTACAGCGCCAAGCCGGCGGCCTCGCCCGCAAATTGGACACCCATTCCGCAAACCAGCAGTCCAAGCTCGTCGTCATCAATCGCGAGCTGCTGAATCATCAGGTAAAGCATGGTATTCAGAACCAAGCAACTAAAGTAGAGGTTCTGGCTAAACTCAACAATGAATCCTGTATAGAGTTGGCTATAATGGCGGGTAAGAGCAAGAGCAGAAATTGCCGCGACCAGGACGAAGACGAAAACCAGCAGCAGGCGAACGAAGCGCCACAGCTTCTGCTCCCGCGTGCAAGCGCGCCGGAAAAAGCTGCAGATCAGCAAAAAGGCGCCCATCGCCAGCACCACATCCGTCAGCCAATAGAAATAGGCGAACTGCACAGATGCCCGGCCGAAATAATTGAGCACGGCGGGGCGCGCGACCCCGTCCAGACAAAACAACAGCGTCACATATAAGCAGAGGCCTTTGAGGTGCCGCCACCCTCCTCGCGAAGCGAGGAGCACACACACTACCGCTTCCAGAATGTAGATTCCGTATTGAAGGCCGTGGATCAGGATCTGGTCGCTCATGAACGTCGCGGAACTATGCGTTGTGCTTAGTTGCTTCCGCGTCGCTCATCTCGACCGGAAGCAACTTACTTCATGGGCGGCATCGGTGCCGGGGTACCACCAATGCCTAGCGCTTTCATCGGTGGCATTGGCGCCGGGGTTCCGCCAATCCCGGCGACACTCTGCCGGGTCGTGACACTGCTCAGCACGATCAACAGTGCCAATAAAAAGGCCAGAAAGAAGTTCTTCACGGGCTCTCCTCCAGTTGTGCAATCGTGGTTGAGGGGCTAACTGGCGGGAGAGCCTATCTCATTACTTAGCGAGTGTCAATATGTTTCTTTACACTTCTCCGTCCCCTTGCATTTTGGCCAAGATGGGCCAAATGTCAAGCAAAATCTACGAATTCCGGGTACCGCTCTTTGCTTACACACCCACTCTAAAAGCCGCCCTGTACTTTGGCAATAGTACGCGGGTACTAGTCGCGGGAAAGCAACCCGCTTAGAGCGGGCCGACACGTCGGCCAGCCAGGTCTGGGGTTCGAGTTCCCACGGGCCTACCCTACCAATTGCCCACGAGCTGCAGAGTGTTCCCCCGCCAACCAGATTCCGATTCTGGCCGAGGGTCGTGCCTCCGAAGTTCGTTTGACAAATGATCTGTCGCCAAGGTCGAGGTTCTCCTCCTTGAGGCGACGCAGCGCGCGGCCACCGGGCTCGGCCCAACTACCAGCGCCGCCGAACGAAAAAAAGACGCGTCTCGTCGCAGGTCCCTCCGGGTCACTGCGGGCAGCGCCGGTGGCTATCTCGTGTCATACTCGCAGAGACTGATGCTGAGGGGTGGCAGCGCCAGTGTTCTGGGCAACTCTCTCACGGGTGTTTCTACAATCTCCAGCTCGGGCTTTTTCCCCGGTGCATTGTCGGCGTCCAGGTTCGGAGCGGCGATCCGCCACATCCTTCCCGCGCCCTGAACCTGTACTCCCGTGACGTTGAAATCAATCTCCTGCGGAGTTTCCGTCGGATTGACAATGGCAACGGTCAGCTTCTTGTGGTCGTTCGTAAGGGCCGCAGCAACATCCAGCGGATAGGTGTCGCTTCCGGAGGAGACCCTCGGCTTGTCAACTCCGATGGTACCCTGCACGGGCTTCTGCGGAGAGTTGCCGCTCACCTCGACGGGGATGGTTCCAAAGTGCTGCCGGTAGAGTTTGAAGACAAGGCCAACGCTGCTTAAGACCGCATCGTTTCCGTCAAAGTTGAGGTTGGAAATGAACGCCGTGTAAGCCCCCATCTTGATGAATTGTGTGTACCGGAACATTTCCTGGAGCCCCTCGGCGGCGCAGAGTGCCCGCATGAAGCCCTTGAATCCGCCACCCGCCCATTCGTCGATGGCCAGTTTGATGTTCTTGCCTTCAAGGTTGGGCATCCGCTTTTGATACTCTTCCCAAGCCTCGACCGTGGCGCGAACCCGGTTCGGCAGCCGCCGGATTCGGTCCTCGATGGGGTCGTTCGTCTTAACAAACTTCTGGGCGTCGACATCGAATGCGCTGTCCAGCTCGGGGTACAGGTGTTCGGAAAGGTACTCGAAGTAGTCAGAGGAATGCACCAGAAGGTTTCCCGACCAGTCTTGCGGAGAACCATACTCGTAGGGAAGCTTGCTGGGCAGTGGGCGACGATGATGCCTGGCCGTTGTGCTGGTTTCAAATGGGGTGGCCCCTGACGCGACGAGTTCGATCGTAGGGTCGACGTTCCGCATGGATATGGCAAACATGTTGTGTTTGAGGACGTAGTGATCGATGTACATGTGGCCCAATTGCCATTGCCCATACATTTCGTTGCCGATGCCCCACCACTTGACCTTGTAGGGCTCCGGGTGTCCGTTGGCCGCGCGGAGTCTCCCCAGGGGTGTTTGCACAGAACCGTTACAGTATTCCACCCATTCGGCGGCAGAATGGGCGTCGCCAAAACCGGAGTTTACGCAAATGTAGGGATCGATGTCGATCAAGCGGCACAGAGTCATGTACTCATCCGTGCCCACGTCGTTGTACTCGACAGTTCGCCAAGCATAGTCATAGCGCGGTGGTCTTTTGTCCCGCTCACCAATCCCATCGCGCCAGTCGTAGCCGGAAGCAAAATTCCCGCCCGGCCATCGGTAAATTCCGGAGTTGAGATCCCTGAGGAGCTTGATCATGTCAGCGCGAAAGCCATTGATGTTGTCGGCAGGCAGGAGCGATACGACGCCTATATGAAATGTCCCCTTGCCGGTCCCCGTGATTTCCAGGCGCCCGTCCGCGCTGTCCCCGCCAGCGGTGAATTTCAACGGGAACTTCACATGCCGGGGCGAAAGCGGGCCCATCGGAAGAGTTTGGTGATCGCTCCCACCTGATCCCCAGACGAGGCTGACCTCGACCTTCGCTCCGGGATCGCCCGAGAGCACCACCGAACCCGTGTAACTCCGCCCTTTGCGGAGAGGCAGTCCCGCCTGACGAATGCCGCGCGGCGTTGTCGCATCAAGCTTCACGAGAGGCGAGTGCTCGCCGACATACGGGCTCTTCTTGTCCATGACCACGGCCTCATCCGGACCCACCGGCCGCCAACGGGTGAAGTTCCGCTTCCTGTTTTCGGGATTCAACTTTTCGCTGGAATCCACCGGATAGAAGAACTTCCGGTCGCTGAGCATTTCAGCCCATAGCCCCTTCTCAAACAGGTTGAACAGGAGTTCGGTGAATTGACCATACACATAGCGGTGGATGGACTCACCGGTCTTGCTGGCATTGACTGTCATGCTCACTTTCTTTTGCGGGGGAGCGGCGGTTTGAGCCGTCGCGGCAAGTGCTGTCCCTACGACCAGTAGAAGTACCAGAGAACGTTTGCAGCGCATGTTTGCCTCCTTCCTCAAAGTGGGGAAATGAAGTCGTGATGGTAAGCGATTCAGCCGCTCTCGTGTCGTGCCAAGAAGTTGTCCACACAACATCGTGAAATCACCACCACGAGAGTCAAAGTCCGCTTGCGGTAAAGTTGCCGGGCGACAGGACGCGCAGCGGCAAAAAAGCGATTCCGACAATCAATGAGCAGACTTGAGAGTAATCACCGTGACCGAGTCTTCAGGGAATGAATACCTGATCTCGCTGCCGGAAACAGCCAGAGAAGATTTCACAGGCCGAAGGGCAACTGGATGCTCATCGTCGTCTCCTGCCAGAACCGAGTCGCCGCTGATTGGTTCGACGCTCGCTTCCGCCTGCCGTGAGAAATCCCTCAGCCGAGTCGTAGGCGGAATGAAATTGTTCCAGTCTCGGCTGGCCACCAAGAGCGTTAGGATACCGCTTTTTGAGTCGGGCGTCGCGAGTACGTCAAGGTAAAGGACATCCGCGATTTCGGGCAATCGCAGGAGCAGATGTGTCGAGGAGGCGCGGAGTTGCCCCGCCCAAGCCTGCGTCCCCCCAGCGTGCCGCATAGGCCCGGCGTCGAAAGGGCTTTTCACTAGACAATCAAGGTTGTGCTTTTCGCAAGGCTGGCGGAGCGAAACCCCGCTGGCGCGTTGTCAGGCGGGGCGTTAAACTGAGCCGGGCATGCGAAACGGAACACGGCCCATCTATCTCCTCGACAAAGAAGAATGGACTCTCCCGTACCTGAGCCAGCCGAACTGAGCCCCGCGCCCAAGGCGCAATTGTTGCGCATCTTGGGGTTGGGTTTCGGAGTAGCGGTCGTCTTCGGCGGTACCATCGGAGTGGGCATACTTCGCCTTCCCGGAACGGTGGCGGCCCAGCTCGGCAACTACCGGCTGATTTTGGCGATCTGGGTGGTTGGCGGGATATATGCCTTGCTCGGGTCGGTCTCCGTGACGGAACTTGCCGTCATGATACCGCGAGCAGGCGGGTTCTATGTTTACGCGAGGCGGGCCTTCGGGGCGGGTGCTGGATTTGCGGTGGGATGGGGCGATTGGCTCAATAACTGCGCTTCACTTGCGTACGTCGCATTTGCCGCCGCCGGATACGTGGTCGCACTCCTCCCGGACTTGGCGGGGCGTGATAAGGAAGTGGCGCTCGCGCTACTGGCGTTGTTTTCCGCGCTCCACTGGATGGGACTTCGCGTGAGCAGCAATGTCCAGAAGTTGACTAGTTCTGCAACCGCACTGGCGTTTCTGGTACTGGCGGCAGCTTGCTTCTTATTCAACGGAAAGACACCGGTGCCGGGCCTTCAGCAGGCGGCTCTCCCGCAGGACTTTGTGAGGCCGCCGGTGAGTCTCATGGTCGCGCTGGGTGCGGCGATAGTCGCGTTGCGTGCCGTCGTCGTGGCTTACGATGGCTGGTATGAAGCCATCTATTTCGCCGAAGAAGATAAGAATCCGGCCCGGAATCTGCCGCGCGCCATGATTGGGGGAGTGGCCTCCATTATCTTCCTCTATCTCGTCATGAACTTAGCTTTCCTGCACGTGCTCCCGATTCCGTTGCTCGCCACATCCAAACTGCCGGCCGCCGATGCTGCTCAAATCATCTTCGCAGGACGCAGCGGTAAGTTCATCACCATACTCTCGTTGCTGGCGCTGCTCAGCTTCATCAACTCTGCTTTGTTGGGCGCCGCCCGTATCGTCTTCGCCATCGGCCGGGACGGCCTTTTCACGGAGAAAGCCGCCAGGGTCAGTGCGGGCGGGACGCCCCGGCTGGCCATGCTGCTCTCCGCCGGAGCGGCTATGGCCCTGGTGGCGACCGGAACGTTTGAGAGGATTGTGGCGATTGCGGCCATCATTCTCATCGCCAATTATGGCGCTTGTTATGTTGCCCTGATCGTTCTGCGTCGGCGCGAGCCCCACCTGCCCCGGCCATTCCGCGCCTGGGGCTATCCCTGGACTACGGCCGTCGTACTGGCAGGCTCAGGATTGTTCCTGATCGGGAACGCCCTGAGTGATCCGGCCAACGCTCTGTATGCAGCGTTGTTGCTGGGGGCTTGCGGCCCTGCCTACTTGTTGATAAGGAAAGGCGGAAGGACTGGGACCGCATGAGGGCCGAGGAGCCGACCTCCATGTTTTGCGTCCTCGGTGGTACTAACGCTGGGATTCTTCGCTCCCCGCTGTCATCCTGAGGAGCCCCGCCCAAGGGGCGACGAAGGATCTGCAGTTGCTTTGGGGCGACACGCGAACTGCAGATTCTTCGCCGGGCGCGAAGACTTTTCCTCCTGCCAGCAGTACCTCCGTGTCCTCCGTGGCCAGCGGAGCCTCAACACCGAGGTCGCTGAGAAGCTCCGCGCCCTCGGGGTTGAGGCTTGAGAGGTACGGAGGTCACGGAGAACCTCGTTTTGGTTGCGGCCCACGGCGGCGCGGTGGTCCGAGGAGGAGCCTCTTGTTCAGCAACGCGATCGTTCGCAAGCCCGGTAGGAACTTCTCAGAGGGACTGACCATGGGAAGGCTGGGGGTGCCCTCCTACGAGAAGGCCCTCGAGCAGCATCTTGGTTATTGCCGGGCGCTCGAACTCTGCGGATTGCGCGTCACCAAGCTCGAAGCGGACCTGCAGCACCCCGATGCCACCTTTGTCGAGGATACTGCGATCCTCACACGCGACAGCGCCATCCTCACACGTCCGGGCGCCAAGAGCAGGGAGGGAGAAGTGGCGGAGATCCGTGAGCCGCTGGGGCGGCTCTACGGTACCTTCCACCACATCCGTGCGCCTGGTACTCTGGATGGCGGCGACGTCTGCCAGGCCGAGAACCATTTCTTCATCGGCATTTCCAGGCGCACGAACGAAGAGGGCGCCCACCAGTTAGCGGCGCTCCTCGCGCGCCAGGGCCACGCATCGTCATTTGTGGACATTCGTGGAAGGAATAATATTCTGCACCTGAAGAGTGGCCTTGCCTACATCGGCAACAACCGTCTGGTTGTGAACGAAGAGTTGTCCGGGCACGTAGAGTTCGGCGGTTACAGCCTCGTCCGCGTGAACGCCGAAGAGAATTATGCTGCCAATTGTTTGCGCCTCAACGAACGCGTGCTCGTCCCTGCGGGATTCCCAGGCCTGGAAGACTCCTTGCAGAGGCTCGGTTATGCGGTCTTCCCGCTCGATATGTCGGAGTTTGAGAAGATGGACGGCGGCTTGAGCTGCCTTTCACTCAGGTTCTAAAGGTACACACGGTCTTGCCTCGCCTGGACGCGGTCGGCGCTACCCGTCTCTGCCCCCACGCCCCAAGTATCACTCTTTCGGCAGCGTCTCCATCCCGTGACGGCGAGCTTCGGCCCGCGTCAGGCGTGTCAATTCCGATTTTGTTTGGGCCGGCAGGCGTGAGGGCTTGTAGCGCTCGACGAGTCGCACAACCTCCCTCCCGGCGCGCTCTCCCAAGCTTAGACGGCCATCTGCGGCCCATCGCGCGCGGTTGGCGCGATCGATGACCGCGCCGGGAAACGTGATTTCCTCGCGCAAGTAGCGGCGGGTGTGATCAGCAATGAGCAAATGCTTCTCGCGCCGCAATTCCTCAAAGATGGGAATCGACGGGAAGTCTTCATGCGGTTCGATCCCGCGCAAGAGGCGATGTGCCATGCCGCAAATCTCGTTGTCAACCACCAGCTTTTCCAGGCTTAGGCAGCTCTCAAAATCCAGCATCCCGGGACCGGAAATACTGTTGATTCCCGAGAGCGCCGCCAGCGTCGCGCCGATACCCGTCTCGAGCCCCGCCTGCGCGTCCAATTGTTTCGCGTCGCTCAAGGCGATGTAACCCTGGGTGGGCATGCTCAGGCGCTTACCGATCTCGCTGTTTGCGCAGTCGAGCATCATGGTCTCCACCGCGCCCATGGGAGTGGTCTCGAACCGAACGTCGAAGATGGCCGGCGAGCCGCCGTAAAGGATCGGTGCGCCGGGGCTCACAAGCTGGCTGATGACCACGCCACTCAGATTTTCGGCGGTTTGCTGAACCAGGCTCCCCACCAGGGTGACGGGCGCCATGAATCCGGAAAGCGGCATGGAGATCAACTCCACGGGAATCGCCCAGCGGGCACAGTCCACCAGGTTCTGGCTGGTTACGTCGCTCCACTTGATGGGGGCGGTGGGGCAGCAGGAGAAGATGGTCAGGGGTTTGGCTCGGAGCGCCTGCTCGCTTCCCCGCACGGCCACTTGCAGGTCCTTCATGATCTGAAATGACTCGATCGTGAAAGCCCCCGTCACCACCGGCTTCTCACCGTACAGAAGGCTCAGATAGAGTCGGTAGCTGTCTGAGATCTTTTCGTGAACGTCGGCGGGGATCATGGCGGTGCTTTGCGACGCGATGTGCCCGAGGCCGCTCATCAACTTCACGTAGCGAATGTAGTCCGCCGTTGTGGGCCGGCGCATTTCGCCGGTCCGGCTATCCAGGATGTTGAGCGCTGTCGAGCCGGGAGTGAAATATACGTTGTTGCCCTGGAAGTCGTGTGTTTCATTCCCGAGAACATCATAGAGTTTGAAAGTATGAGGGACGGTATTAAGCGTCTTGTCGATGAGGTCTTCCCTCAGGCGGGCGTTCCACGCGGCGCCGTCCACCTTGGCGCCATGATCGGTAAGCAAGCTGAGTACGGACTGGTTATGGATCTCGACCCCCAGCGTGCACAGTACGTCTCGCGCCTCCGCGATGATTTTGTCGATCAGTTCATCCTGCAACAATCTCAGAGTCGGTCTCATGGGTTTCCTCGCAAGTGGGGTCAACCGTCAATCTGCACCCACGGCAATAGTTGGGTTCGATGACTCGCTCGCCCCGTCCCGGGTGTGCGGCAACAGGCGGGCCAGTATATGCCCTGATTGCAGAGGTTTCAATGGGGTGACCGGTGTTCCCTAAACCGTAGTCGGGCGTTCAAGTCCTCACGGGCCTACCTTTTTTCTCGTTTCGCTGCAAGGAGATAGACCTTTTGCCAATCTAAGCCGAAAATCTCCACGCTGCCCGACTGTAGCGAAATCGTAGTGAAGCGACGCGGCCAGTCTGCTTGTTCCTCGTTGGGGGCTCGCGCCCAGAATCCATTACCTGCCGAGGCCGCCTGGCTAACATTGGGTGGGCTCGAAACGTCTCGCGAGTGGCCCCCTGGGATGCCAAGTTCAGGTCCGGGGCTGGGCCCATCGCTATAACGACCCCGTCGAGATCACTCTCGAGGGCCTGCGGCGAACCACGGGGTTTGCGGGCAGGGCCGCGGACCTCGAGGTCCGATTCACGTTGCGCTCTAGCGGCGCGACTTTGTACGGTTATTTCTGTCAAGAAACCGCACGGTCTGCCGATATCTTCTTGGAGGTTGGATATGCGGCCACGGGCGGTTTTCGCGGGATGGGTTGTACTGGTGGGAATCCTATGGGCGGGGAGCCTCGCCAGCAAGGAAGCTCGCGGGGAGGCGGGAGAAGCTAGCTTATCGATTGCTCAGGGCAGGGACGCAGCCCCAACACTTGACTCTATGGGCAAGGTGTTGCCGCTCGAAAACGGCCGATCACTGGCCGACTCGTCATGGAGTGCTGCCTCACCTTTGCCGTTCAGGAGGAATCCACCGATCTTAGACAAAAAGAATCCCCCGACACCGCGGAGGTCGCCTCTGCTCATTTCGCTTTACGCGTCGCACGGCTTGCTGCAAGTCCTGGACGCACTCGCCACAAGCCGGGCGCTTCGCACGGGCTCAGCTCAGGAAGGAAACCCGCTGATCCGTCCCATAGCCACGCAGCCGGCGGCGCTCATCGCCTTCAAGCTGGGATTAGCCGCGGGAATTATCTACGGCATCGACCGGCTACACAAAAACCATCCCCGGCTGGCCATGATCACCTTGGGTGCGATCAACGGCGGGTATCTTTATTTTGTCCAGCGCGGCTATCGAAACTTCCCCGCCCGCTGACGCAGCCCAGGCCTCGGTCGCTTGTCAATCCCGCTCATTCGATGTCCTCGGCGACGCGCCACCGAGGAGGAGGGTGATTCGTAGCCATCGGCCGTAGGCTCTCCAGCCTGGGACCGGGAATCCCGGCGCCCCTAGTCAGCGGCGCGTTCGAGTGAGTCTGGGGATGGCGAATTCGTGACAGTCCCGTGCGCCGGCCAAGGCGATCGGTGCAGGTCTCGACCCCACGGCTCGAGGGGAGAGGATAGCCTTGTAAGAACTCGGCTCAAGGACGGGGACAACACCATTTTTCACGGAGGATAAACCTCCCGGGAGCCTGAGTGCACCAACCTACCTGCCACCTGAAAGTTCAGCCGGATGCTGAAGGACTCTTTTGAGGAGAGGCAAGTAAACTAGCCCATACTGAACGCCAAGCCTGAGCCGGAATTTCTCACCACGAACCGGGAAGGGCGGGGTTCCTGATGGAGAGAAGCTGTGAAAATATTGATGGCCGCGCAGTTTTGCACAATGTAAGTTGTTGAATAATCGTGTCGGTGCCATGGCCTATTTCGATATTTTCACAGCTTCAGACCATCGGGACAAGTTCTACCCCGCCCTTCCGGTCTCCCGGGAACAAGGCGCAGTGTGGTGAGATATCCCGGTTAGCCAGGCGAATGCGCGGCAAATCAGACCCTTTTTGACTTTCTCAGCATGCTGTCGGGCCACGTTGAGAGCGCCGAGTGGGGCCACACAGAGATTTCCCGAAGCTGCGCAAGATCAAGCCGGTGTACTACTATGGTACGGTGGGGCTGACTGAGCCGCCGCCTCCCGCGGCCAGCGGAATGGCGGCCACCGCTGCCGCTCCCCCTGCGAGCAGCCCGATAGACGCTCCCGGGGAGAGCGAGCCAATGTGCCAGGGCGCCTTAACCGTGGCTCCCGGCTTTCCGGGCACAGCGGCTCGTATAGTTGAATCCCCCACATCGGTTTGGTCGATTCGGCCCTGTAACTGGCCAGGTGACACCTCGTTGGGCAGGGTGGGATGCTGCCCCGCGGGTACAATCGCGAACTGACCCGGGTGCAATCTGACCCTCTCGGTAACGGTCGGTTTGGGGTTTCCAACTGTGACCAGACCCCTAACGCAGTCCACTCGTGTCTCTTTAGGATCCGCCTCAACGAGAAACACGGTATTCGCCACACCACTTACCACGCCGATTTTCGCTGTCTGGGTTTCCACTTGAAAGACTGCGTTGGGTTCAGTGAGTTCCACCACCTCAGCGCGCAGTCGCCCCTCGTTTAGCTCTACCTGAGTCTGCTGCGTTTGGGGCTCGTGCCTGGTGACCTTCATGACCGAGTGAGCGCCGACGTTCAGGAAGGAACCACCTAAGAGCGCAATCCGAACTCGGCCGCCCTTCGAAGTACTGACAACATCTGCCCAGTCGATCGCATCACTTACCTTCAGCGGAGCCCACTCACCTTTCCCTAGGCGTTGTACAGCTTCCTCCGGGATAGCGTTGGTGACGGTCCCGGCTTGCCCGGCCGGCATCTGCCCGCCCCCTGCTTCTTCTTGCGGGGGAACCCCTTCGGCAGAGGCGGGGATGGCCGCGTATTTCCCCTCTGGAAGGATATATCTGCCGGTCGAACCATGGGCATCGATGAGCAGATTCCCTTTCACAGCGGCAGCGATGGTCTCTTGCTCCTTCGATAGTCGAACCAGGTAACGACAGTTTCCCTCTTGCGAAGGCATGAACCGATACTTTGGGGTGGTCACCACAATCGCGGGTTTGCCGGCGCTTTCCGAAACCACCACACCTGACAGCAACTCCGCTTGAACCTTCTCGCCATCGCGAAGAAAGCGGACGGAAGTGTTCTCCGTGATTTTCACTTTTGCCCCCGACTTGAGTTCCACCAGGGCGCTTCCATTCCCCGAGGTGGTCAGCACATCGCCGCTGAAAATGGTCTCCGACTTGGGGACAGGCACTCCCCTCAAGCTTGCACTGGAGGAATAGAGAATGCGACCTAGCTGCTGTTCTCCTGCGCCCGGTATTCCGGGTAAGAGCAGAAGCAAGCATCCGAAGGCGCTTGCGAACACAATCCGGATTCGAGATTCTGTAGCCATAGCTTTCTCCTTTGGAGATGTTACGATGTCTCCCTGCAACAACGTTTTTCCTGCCTGACCGAGGCGCTGTCCGACTGGTCCAATGGAAATCATGAATTCCCTCCGTGGGTCAGTCGGCAGGAGTTCATGACGGAGAGACGTAGGAGGTCAGCAACCCACGACTTTCCTTTGCGCACCGCAGATCTGACCTGTCGCATTTCGCTTGTCCACCGTGCCTCTCAAGCCTCAACACTGAGAGCACAGAGGCAGTACTGACAGGAGGAGAGATCTTCGCGCGCAGCGAGGATACTCAGCCTTAGTCGTAAGACATTCCATGATCCCGAAAGCCGGCGACTCACAGGTATCGGCCACGTCCTTCTTGCAGGTCGCGCCGGGGAGCAGAATTCTTGCACCCTCTCGTTTATTCCCTTGCCCTGGCAAAGCCTCCGTGACCCGCAAAGGACAGGCGGGCGTCTGCGGGCAGTGGCAGAATGCCCTCTGCCCGAAGTACTCGGTCCAGACCGGGCAGCAAATGGAGTTTGACCCCCAGGCCAGAGCAGCGCTCGCTCAGTTCAAGGAGCCTGTCCAGGTCTATCGACTTCACACAGATGACAAGGTCGGTCACCTTGTGACGAGCGCACAAAGCTTCCAGGTTTTCGGAATTACCCAGAACCCGGCACCCCGCCAGCAGCCTTCGGTATTTTGCCGGGTCGTCGTCCAGGAACCCCACAAGGTGCATTTGGGGGTACTGATGCATGTCAACGGCGGTGGTCAAGCCCAGCAGGCCCGCCCCCAGGATGAGGACGCGGTGCACGGCTTCGGGAAGGGGTTGGTAATGATGCTGCAGCACGTAAAGCATCCGGCGCAAGCTGCGGAGTCCCACGCCGGCACTCAGGGCGATCAAGTATTCCAGGGTGGCGACGCTCAAGGGGACGTGCAGGAGAGCTGCCTCCCATGAAGGCGAAGGCAGGCACAGGCGTAGCGCCAGCAGGACCAGCGTGACGGGAGCCAGTGCCACCGCCAAAAGAAAAACGTCCACAAGGTTCACGTACCGCCACATCATGTCGTAGACCCGCAGCCAGCGGTTGGCGAGCACACGCAGGGGTGGCACGAAGGCCAAGAACAACCACAGTTGCGTGCGATAGAAATCAGGGAAGCCAGCATCGTACCGGAGGGTGTAAGCCAACCAAGCCGCGCCCACATACGTCACCAGGTCGAGAATAATGTGGGCGCCACGGTCGTAAGGCCACACTTCTCGCCCCAAGATACGGAGCCCCGTGGCCAGCGACCTTCCTGGGCTCCAGATCAGCAGGAACGTCAGCGCTATCAGTTTCAAGTCCAGCAGGAAGGTCGGGCTCTGCACATACTCGGAATCGAGCGAGAGTTTCTGCGGCAAAACCTTCGTGCGATAAACTGCCTGCGGGTCGGCTTGCCGGGCACAGTAGTCCGCCTCCATGCGATGGTGAATAGAAGCAAAGGAAGTTACGCCTGGCCGGGCAGCCAGAAGAATCCGTTCCTTGGGATCGTCAAGATCGACCTCACTGGGAACCCGGGGCCGCGGTCCCACGAAGCTCATCTCACCGCGCAGAACATTGATGAGTTGTGGCAATTCGTCGAGCTTGGTATGGCGAAGGAAGACGCCGACTGGGGTAAGGCGCGGGTCGCCATTCACCACCACAGCCGAGCCCAGCGCTTCGGCTCCTTGCTTCATCGTCCGAAACTTGATGAGCGTAAAAGCGTGCCCAAGATACCCCACGCGGGTCTGGCGGAAGAGCACCGGGCCCCGGGAGGTGAGGCGCACCAACAGCGCGCAGAAGATCAGGATGGGGCTCGAGATCGCCAAGCCGGCGAGAGAGGCGGCAACATCGAAGAGGCGTTTCCCCCAGCGCACATAGAAGGAAGTGCTTGGAGCATCGGAAACCGCCCGCGGGACAATGGAATTGCTAAGTCCAGTTGTAATGGTGGCCATAATTTCCCAGGAGATTCACGACGTTAGGATATTCGCAACTTTTGCAGGCGAGGCAGAAACCTCTTTTCGGATTGCCAGACGGTCACGTGGGTCGCCAATCGCGACTGGGGAGCGCGTACCCGCCCGTTTCGCTGAGGTGATCGGGCCGGATTTGATCCACCAGCGTCCGCACGATGCGCGCCGACGCCTGGCCATCCCAAAGCGTGGGGACCTGACCTTTCTTTCCTTCACCCCGAAGGATCTTGCGCGCTTCCTGGACCAGACGGCTGCCATTCAGTCCAACCAGCACGTTCGTCCCCTCGCTTAAGGTGATAGGCCGCTCGGTGTTCTCTCGGACGGTCAGGCAAGGGACCCCCAGCGCTGTGGTCTCTTCCTGCACCCCTCCGGAGTCCGTAATCACCAGCGTGGCTTCGCTCTGAAGTTTCAGAAACTGCAGATAACTCATCGGCGGAACCAGGCACACGCCGTTTGAAGCGTCTTGCCACGAGTCGCAAAGTCCGCCTTCTTTCATCCGATTTTGTGTACGGGGATGGAGGGGAAAGATCAGAGGAACTTCTTTGGCAATTTCCTCCAATCCTTCCCAGATCGCGCGCAGCGTCCACAGATTGTCCACAGTAGAGGGCCGATGGAGGGTCACCAATCCATAAGACCCCGCCAAGCCTCCGTTGTGTTTGCTCCGGGCGCAGAGTTCGGGCGGGAGCGCACGATGCTTCGCGTGAGGGAGAAACCGTCGCAGGGCGTCGATCATGACATTGCCGACAAGAAAGATTCGCTCCTTGGGTCGGCCCTCTCTCAGCAAGTTGTCCACGCCGGTGGGCTCCGTGACGAAGAGAAAATCCGATATGGCATCGGTGAGAACCCGGTTGACCTCTTCCGGCATGGTTCGGTCAAAGCTTCTCAATCCCGCTTCCACATGCGCGATGGGTTGGCCCATCTTTACCGCGGTCAGGGCAGCCGACAGGGTGGAATTGACGTCGCCGACCACAACCACGACGTCGGGTTGGGTCTCCTCCATCACCCGCTCCAGCCGCAGCATGATTTCGGCTGTTTGCGTGACCGCTGTGCCGGAGCCCACCTCCAGGTTGACGTGAGGCTCGGGTATCTCCAGGTCCTCGAAGAACGCCCTCGACATCTCATGATCGTAGTGTTGTCCGGTATGGACCAAAATGGTCTCGAGGTCGGGATGACGGCTCATTTCGTCCATGAGAGGTGCAACCTTGACGAAATTCGGCCGCGCTCCAACGATCGTGAGAATTCGCATTGGCATCGTCTCTAGACCAACACTTCCGTCCGGATTCTGTTAGGGCTTGCTATCGGGAAGGCTCGTGACCCAAAGGTGTACCGAACCACCAATCCAGGAAATGATTATTCTTGGCCCCGTTCCTACGGTGTGGCCACGAGGCGCGCACCCCCGCCAAAGAGTGACTCGCGGATCCGGAAGGTCGCAAGCGTGGTTGCCCAAAGACTCTGGAAAGGTATCGGCATCGGCGCTTTCCCAGCGACCGCGTCGATGAAGCATCTCACTTCTTCCTCGTGCCCTTTGTCTTGTCGGAACAGGGTTTTGGTATGGCGGTGGTTCGAGCGATGGAAGAAAGACTTTCGGAAGTCGTCGCAAATCGCGGTGCGGCCCCGACCAAAGACCTCCAAGCGCTCTTTGGGGACGCTGGCGTCACCGGAAGCCAGGTACAGGATCTCTCCCTTCGAGCCGTCGGCGAGGGACACGTGAATATGAACATTGCTTTCGTCGGGGCATTCGCCGATTGCCCAGACCTGCACCTCCACGGGGACCGAGCCACTGAGAAACCCGAACAAATCCACGAAGTGGCAGACCTCGCCGATCACACGCCCATGGCCCTGCTCAGGGTCCTCGACCCAATGTCCATCCGGCAAGCGCCCCGCGTTGATCCTGTACAGGAATGAAAGCGGCTCACGACCGGCGCTGAAAAACTCCTTGCACTCTCTCGCAAAGGGGGAAAAGCGGCGGTTGAAACCGACGGCGAGGACCCGGTCCGAGCGTGCGTAGAGTCTGGAAATCGATTCGAGTTCCGGTTCGTTGACGCACAAGGGTTTCTCCACGAACACGTGCTTGCCGCTTTCCAGAGCCGCCAGGACCATCGGACCGTGCAGGTGGTGTCGCGTACCGATGAACACCGCGTCGATCGTGGGATCATTCAAAACCGCCGAGGCGTCGGTGGTGCAGTATTGGAATCGGAAGCTCTTGCCCACCCGGCTGGCGGAGACTCCCGTGGCGTTGGCCAAGCCTACGAGTTCGAGGTTGTCCACCTTCCGCAAAGCCGGAAGTAATTTCGCCCGACTGAAATTGCCTGCTCCGATCCAGCCAATTCTGATCCTGCCCGGTTTCGTGCCGGCCGCCTTCTTGCCGGAGTCGGGCGAGCGAAGTTCCACGCGCCGCGAAGGCGCCACGGGCCGGGAATAGTCAATCAGAATAGCCACGTGCTTCCCTTCGCGCTTTCCAGTAAGCAGTTCGTAAGCTTCGCCGGCTCGCTCGATATCGAAACGATGGGTGATCAATTTGGCGAGGTCAATCTTCCTGGCAGCCACCAGATCCAAGAAGGCCTGCATATTCCTTTTCTCGGTCCAGCGCACGTAGCCCCGCGGGTAATCAAGCCCCTTCTCCTCGTAGGACGGGTCATAACGGCCAGGACCGTAGGAGCGCGAGTAACGTACTTGCAGTTCCTTCTTGTAGTAAGGCTCTCGCGGCACATCGACGCGGACATCGCCGACGACGACAACCACCCCTCGGTCGCGAGCTATTTGCCCGGCAAGCTCGATGGGTTGGTTTGAACTCGTGGCTGCGGTGATAATGACCGCGTCAGCGCCGCCTGCCCCGGGCAGTGTGCCACCGCAGACGAACTCAGAATTGAGGTAGGCACGTGTCACACCCAATTCCCGTGCCAGCGCGACCTGGTCGGGATCGAGGTCGACTCCCCACACGACGCATCCCGCTGCCTGCAAGATTTGGGCGGTAACCAAGCCCACTAGCCCGAGGCCCACCACCGCCACGTGTTCGCCGATCTTTGCTTCCGCCACGCGAACGCCCTGCAGCGCGATCGAACCCAGGGTCACAAATGCGGCGGAATCATAGTCAACGTTTTCCGGAATCCGCACGCTGAGGTTCTTGGGAACCCAGATCAATTCCGCATGACTGGCATAACCCATGCCGGCACACGCCACCCGATCACCGACCCGAAACTCCTCCACCCCCGGCCCAACCTCCAGGACGTCTCCCGCCGCGCTGTAGCCAAGTGGCATCGCCCGGTCAAGCTTGGCGCGCACGGTGGCCACGGCCTCCGACACCCCCGCTGTCCGCAGGCGCTGGAATAGACTTTTTACCAAGTCAGGCCGTTCCAGGGCCTTGCCCAACAGACTCATGCTTCCAAGTTTCACCGTGGCGCGTTCGGTTCCCGAACTGATCAGTGAGGCCACCGTCCTTACCAAAACGCCGCCCTGCTGACACTGGGGCGCGGGAACCTCTTCCACCAAGACTTCGTGTGTCCGTAGATCCTGCATGAGCTGTTTCATGCTTGCTTTGGTTGGGGTTGAGATCACTCAGAGAGAGTCAGAGGCGAGCGGCGTACCGCACGCGGAGTCCTGCGAAGGGCACGAACGTCTTGAATCACGTTTCAGCCCTCACCTTGGATCGTGATGCGGGCGCCAGTTCGCGGAGCACCAGAGGCTCTGCGGAGGGCGACACCTCCGGGTGAGCGCACAATTCGCACAGCAAGTTCAGATATTTGACGGCCTGCGTTGGGCGCAGGTATTTTTCCAGCACCGCCTGTCGTCCGTTCCGGCCCAGGGCCCGGCAAAGCGACGGTTCCTTCTGCAGCCTGAGGATTGCCGCCGCCATGGCCTCGGGGTCTTCAGGCTGTACCGCCAATCCGGCTTGGCTCGCGAGAAGAATCTCCTTCGCTTCTCCTTCCACACCCAGAATCGGCGGTTTCCCCGCCGCCATCGCCTCGAACATCTTGGAGGGAATAGCGGTCTTGAATACTTCCTTTTTCCGCAGCGGGACCAGGCAGGCATCCGCGGCGGCCAGGAAGTCAGGAACTCTTTCCCGGGGCTGCTTCTCCAGAACCCGCACGTTTGAGAGCCGCATATCCCCGATGAGCTGACAGAGTTGCGCGCGCTCGGCGCCGGCGCCCATGAGGAGGAATACGATATCGTTGTGGTCTCGCAGGCGTCCGGCGGCTTGGAGCACAGTCTCAAGCCCGTGGGCCATGCCGAGTGTTCCCGCGTAAAGAAGCACGAATTCATCGCGGAGCCCCCATTCCTTTCGCAGTTTGTGGCGCGCTTGCCGGGCGGCGTCGGAGTCGGGGTCGAAGCAGAAATCCTCCTCCACGCCGTTCCGGATCACCGAGATTCTCTTCTCCTCCAGGCCATGATCGATCAAGTGCTGGCGCTTCCCTTCGCCATCCACGACAATATGCGTGGCATGCCGATAGAGGAAATTAGCGACATGCCCTACGCTTCGGTACAGCAGGGAGTCGGCGGTCGTTTGTCCCACTCCCACCAGCGACTCCGGCCACAGGTCCCTCACCTCGAACACCCAGGGCAGGAACCGCATGGTTCCCACCACCCAACCCGCTGCTCCAACCAGAACCTGCGGCGAGGTGGCGATGACCACGCCATTCCTCCGGGCCACGCAGGTTCCCGCTACGGCGGCGGAAAGCGCGAAGGAAGCGAAATTTGCGCTTCGGCGCCACAGCTTCCGATTAGCAGAAGGGTAGAGCCAAGTCCGGTGAACCTTGACTCCCTCGCGCTCCTCGCGGACGAACCCATGCCTCCAGCGTTCCTTATACTCCGGGTGCAAGACCCCTTCGGGATGATTGGGGAAACCCGTTAAGACCTTCACTTCCGCGCCCGCTCGAGCCCACTCGCGGCTAAAACTGTCAACCCGCGCCGCGGGAGCGCAGGCTTCGGGTGGATAGTATTGAGAAATATAGAGGACCTGCATCAAGCGAATGTCCTTCCTTCAGCGCAGTGGAATCGTGTGACCGTCGATCTCGAGCGATTTCCCAGACCCGTCTGCAGCAATGTGCGGGGCAGGAATACTCTTCGGAATGAAGACATGAACCTTCCTCGTTGGGATCGTTCCTTTCCAAGCCCAGCGAAGCGCCGTGGAAGGTTGGCGTTTTCCGAATTGCTCTGAATACCAGCTCTCGATAAGGTCGAATTGGCCCTCGCCGTAAGTCACGAGCGACCAAGCCTGGCCGGCAAATTCCAGTAGCCAGCGACGGAGTGGCATGCCATCGCTGGCGGCCGTATGCTCATCCAGCGCCTTGACGCGGACCTGGGGATGGAAATGCAGGAAAGACTCCACGCGATGCGTGCCGCTGCCTCTCAGCAAGTCGGCCACAATCCAGGTATCGGGCGCTCGCAGGAGGATCTCGCGCGCGTGCCCCACCCCCCTGCGCCAATAGGCATCGTGTTCCCCGCTGACGAAACGGAACACCCCATCGCTTCCTCCACTCATTTGACCGACGCGCGGACGCCGTCCCACCCGGAAACTCGCCCAGATCTCAGCCTGCTCCTCACCGTCAATGCGGAGGGTGTTGTGCGCGACCGTAGACCGCTCGTAGTGACGCTCCGGCCCCGGCTCGTAAGTGCTGACGCCAGTGTCAACCAGCACCCGCTGCCCGTGGAGGGAGAGCTCGTAACTCAACACGTCACAGTGGCCGTGGCCCGGCTGATAATCCGGCCCCAACGGGCCGCAGTCGAAGATCAGACTGCTCCGGGACTCGGGACTCCGGATGACCCCGTATCCCGTATCGGGAAACACCGTAACCTCGGGCTCGCTCTCAGCGCTCTGGATATCGGACATCTCAGCCATTGCCAGCAACTCGTCAGGTGGGCGCGCTCCACCCAGCACGGAGTCGTTGAAGAGTGGAATCTCTCCGTCCGGATGGATGATTCCTTTCAAGAATTGCGCCATCGACCGTATCTTCCGCGACAGCAGAACAGAGCAGGGAAGGCTTCTCCCGGTGGATGCGCACAAGAGCCGAATCTCGGCCAAATCTTCCAGGACCTGAGAGTGATACATCGGTGACCGCTCGAAGTGCCCGCCGTCAGGAAGAATCTGCTCGTTCAGTTCCTGCTCCAGCAGCTCTTCCCCTTTCGCCCACCATCGGGTACTGCTGGGGGTTTCCAGCAATGCTCCGGCGAACAGCAGCGCCTTGATGTTCTTCAGAAAGTGATTTCCCAGGAGATCTTTTTCGAGCCGGTGTTCGAGCGTTGCCACCTGGACGCCCAGGCTCTCCAGCAGGGTGTCGATCCTTCCCCCCTCTTCCCAGAACTCCAGCGAGCGTCCGTGCCGGGCCAGAAACTTCAGCCAATTGATGATCCGAACGGATAACGCATAAGGCTCCCACCCGACTTCTGTTCCCTCCGTGTTGTGTCGGCGCCAGTCCAGCGCGATTTCCATGGCGCGGTGCAGCATCGGCTCTTCATCAGGCAGGACGAACCCGACGTTTAAGAAATCGAAGTAGTTGAGGTGATAGAGCCACAGCTTCGCGTAGCGGCGGTCGTTCCAGGGGATTGAGCCGTTGCCGGTGACAGTTTGGTTCAGGAATGTGAATTCGCGCGCCGCGAGCATTTTGCGCGAGGCTTCCGGCTGCCAGTCAAGGAATCGCCATCGGCCCGGGACGTCGCGCAGGCCCACTGGCGCCTTCATCTTGGCCGGCGAGCTCGAACGCGGGAGCACTCGCCTCAGCGCCAAGTAGCCAAGTTGCGACCAGCGCAGAAGACGCAGCGTTCGCCAGTACGTCGCTGCCGTTGGTGCTCTCAGACCGGCAGCGCGTGGAGCGCCGACGCACTCGCCACCATCGCCGGGGCCGGGTTCGAGTCCAGGTATTGGCGGTGCCATTCTTCGAAGGAAATAAGAGCCCATAAGTGGAGGGAATAGTCTCGCCGTCGAGCCAAGTGGTCGGAAATCAGCTTTTGGATGACTTGGGGACGGAAATAACCGCGCTTGCGGATTGTGTCCGGCGACAGGTACTCGCCGAGAAGGGGAAGCAAGTGTCCCCGCAGCCAGAGCCCCATGGGGGGATTCAACCCAATTTTACTTCTCGTTAATACGCTTTCCGGAAGCAGGTCGCCCACTGCGCGCCGGAGAAGATACTTCTGCTGACCTTTGCGTAGTTTCCATGGCCAGGGGACGCGTGCCAGGAACTCGACGAGTCGGTGGTCGGTGAACGGGCAGCGGATCTCCAAACCGTGCGCCATGCTCATTCGGTCCGCATATCGGAGCAAGTTGTAAGGCAGAAACGAATGCAAATCGACGTAGTTGATGCGGTCGAGGAGTTGGCGGGCGCCGCTCCTGGCGAAAAGGCCCATCAGAAATGTAGAAGAGTCGTAATCCGCAAGCGTTCGTCGCAGCTCTGGCGAGTACAGGTCCTGCCGAAGCGAGCGAGCAAAATAGCCAATCCACGCAAAGTACGCCTGTTCCGGCAACTCGACACCGGCGGAAAGAAATTCCCGCAGGCGGCGGTTGAAGTGATTGCCGTTTCCGGGCTCCGGCAGAAAGCCTGAAAGCTTCGCCAGCGGCCGGCGGAGGAACGCCGGAACGTGTCTGTACTTCTCGGCCAGAACCGCGCCGCGATACCGCGGGTAGCCCAGAAAAATCTCGTCGCCTGCGTCGCCCACCAGCGCCACCGTCACATACTGCCGCGCCTCTTGCGAGAGCTGATAGACGAGCAACGAGGTGGGATTCCCGAAGGGCTCATCAAAGTGGCGGGTCACAGCGGGCAACAACTCGGCCGACCGCGATTCAATGACCAATTTCTGCGTTTGCGCCCCTATCGCTCCCGCGACCTCGCGCGCGTACTGCGTCTCGTTGTGCCGGTGGGACCCTTCCCGGAACTCCAGCGTGAACGTCCGCACGGGTTCGGACAAATGCCGCGCCATGAGCGCGGCGATCGTGCTGGAATCAAGGCCTCCGCTGAGGAAAACGCCGAGTGGAACCTCGCTGATCAGGCGGCTAGTGACCGCATCATCCAGGTGCGCGCGCAGGGCTGCCATCAGGTCGTCCTCGCGCCACGGTTGCGCGTCGAAATTCACGTCCCAGTAGCGGCCGACCTCCACCCGCCCGCGGTGCCATTCCAGCCAGTGACCGGGCGCCAGGGCCTGGATCCCGCGGAATATGGTCTTGGGCGCCGGCACGTAGAGGTAGGTAAGGAAATCGTCGAGGGCGGTCGAATCCAGCTCGCGCTTGACGCGCGGGTGCACCAGGAGCGCTTTGATCTCTGAGCCCAAAAGCAATTCCTCACCGAGTTGCGCATAGTACAGAGGCTTGACGCCCAGGCGATCGCAGGCCGCAAACAGTTTCCGCTCCTGCTTGTCCCAGACGGCAAACGCAAACATGCCCCAAAGCTTCGTCAATGCTTCGCGACCCCAGTGAGCGTAGGCCTCGAGCAAGACTTCCGTGTCGGAACGGGTGCGGAAGCGCACGCCACGGCCTTTCAGTTCCTCCCGAAGTTCGAGAAAGTTGTAGATCTCACCATTAAAGACGATCGTAAAGCGCCCGTCCGCCGTGGTCATGGGCTGCTGCCCGGTCGCCAGATCGATGATGCTCAGGCGACGATGCCCCAGTGCGAGGCCCTCGTCGAGATAGTACCCCTCGCCGTCTGGCCCGCGATGCGCCAGCACGCGCGTCATGGAACGGATCAGATCGCCGTCAGCTTCTCCGACTATCCCTGCAATGCCACACATATGTCTTGGAGGACCACTACTTCTTGGCGCGAATCAGGAGGAACCAGCCGAGCCGGTCAGGAACTAATCGAAGCATCCACCGGGGAGCAAACCGGCGTCTTCCGATGCGGAGGTCATACGCGGTTACCACCGGTTTGACTTCAACTGCGGAAAACCTTCTCAAAAGTGATTTCACTTCGTGTGCCGTATAAGCCTTGGTCCCAGGACTTTCGACGTGGGCCGCAATCAACTTAGAGAGTGGGGTAAACGGTCGGAGCCTACCCAATCCATAGCGAATGTAAGATTGCAGTCCGACAAGCGACCGTCGATGGTACAGCATCAATCGGCACTCGCCTCGCGGCCTGAGAACCCGGTGGATTTCAAGTAGTGCTCGGTCAATATTCGAAGTGTGGTGCAAGACACCCCAGGAGTAGACCAAGTCGAAGCTCTCATCGGGGAACGGTAGTGATTCGCCATCGGCATTCAGCAAAGTGGGAGAGATGTGGTTAATTTCAGCGTTCTGGAGTGCCAACCCGAGGGAGCGTCGTGAGAGGTCAATTCCGCATATCTTGGCCTTGGCTTTTGCGAAGCGAACAAAATCCGCTCCCATGCCAACGCCAATCTCGAGAACTCGTTGTCCTCGCCACTTCTCGAATCCTGCCAAGGCAGCGATTTCGGGCTCGCGCGTGTAACGAAGCTCGGCATGAGCCTCAAAGAACTCCGCAGGGGCCTTCCAGACTACCGGCTCGAGGGATCCGCAAGGCTTGGAATCCCAGTAGGTCTGAACCGCAAAGTTAGCTTGTGCCATCGCGGTCAACTTCTCCAAATGCTCCAACGATGCCACACATATGGTCTAGACGCCCAATCTCGACTGCTCACTTTGTTCGCGGGTAAGCGAGGTCATGGCCTTTGCCTTTAACAACGAACCCAGAGCCTCGGCAGGGAACATCTTTTTTCTTTCAACGATTTTTGCGCTGACAAGAAATGGGTACCAAAAGCTCCAGAGGACGTGATAAATGAAGCCGGGTCCGCCGTCCAGGAACCCGCCCTTAAGAAAGTAGTTTCGGAAGAAGAACAGAAACGGGCGGAGGAGTAGGGGCAATCGATTCCACACTTTTAGTTTGATCCAGCGCTTCCTCTCGGCTTGTTCCCCCCAGAATCGAACTTTGATCGTGCCCTGATATCCTCCCTGAAACTTTTCCTGAAGGAACTCTTCCGCCTGAAGGTCCGCATAGCGGTTGTGTTTCTCGACCCAATGAGAGAGTGAGCGCCTGTCGTCATGGACTAGTGGCGACTTAAGGTGCCCAGTCTTCCCCTCCAGGACGACGTGCTCGTTTAGCGGGCGAATCTCAAACCTGGCACGGTGGCGCCTGAACAACCTTAAGAACCACGTGGGATATAAGCCACCATGCTTGAGCCACCGCCCCATAAAGATGAGTCGAAGATTGACATAGAAGCCGTCGAATGCGGCGTCCTTGAGCACTGGGAAAAGGTCTTCCAATTCCTTCCTTAATTCCGCCGTAACCCTTTCATCTGCGTCCAATACAAAAACCCACTCGCAACGAAACGGGATATTCTCTAAAGCCCAATTCCACTGCTTTGCATATCCCTCGAAGCGGTGCTGCACCACCTGAGCGTGGAACTGCTCGGCGATTTCCAACGTCTGGTCAGTGCTGAAAGAATCGAGCACGATCGCCTCTTCGGCCCAACCGGCGACCGAGGCAAGGGCGTCGGGGAGGTTCAGAGCCTCGTTGAGGGTGGGTATCAGGAACGAAACCGGTATCCCCTTCTTTCGTCCCTCTAACGGCTTTGAAAGCTGCGAGCAAACTAGCTTCGTCATAAAGAGGGTCTCCCTCGAGTAAGCCAGAGTCGGAGGGGGAGAAAGAAAGAGTTGCTCGCCTTCATGTGTCGAACCCGCGCCCCACCATTGCTCTTCCCATGATATGAAAGAACGCCCGCACCCGAGTCCCGGCACACGCTCCCCAGGCACTGCGCAATGTTCGCCTCTTCGTTCCGCGTCAGGACGAGGACACTTACCGGGATTTTCATCGGCCCCTGATGGTGGTGCTTGCAGGCTTCGGGATCGCAACTGCCCCACGACCGTTATCTGTCTTACCTGGTAGCCCTTGTCCCCCCCGCGTGCAGAGAACAACGAGTTCATCTCCGTAACCTAAGGATGCCTGGAGCCGCCGCAAGGGAAAACTCACAACCCCTGCAAAGACCATACAGGCACGATAGGCGTGTTCGACCCAAGAGGCCGAGCGCCAGCGATGGGCGGCATACCGACGCTCAGCCCTGCGTATTCGGGTTCCCAGCAGAGTTCGCAGGGCGGTCAAGAACCACGCTGAAAACGGTTCGTGCGTGAACACCTTTAGCACGGTGAAGCCCGACTTCTCCAGCGTCTTCCGGATCGTATCCGGGGAGAAGTAGACGGAATGGTATGGTTCGTAGCTCCCCCAGCCCGAAAGCCGGGCCTCCCAGCATGCCACATTGGAAGTCGCAATGTGGACCAAGCCGTTTTCGTTCATTCGAGAGCGTACATCTTCCAATAATGCGGTCGGCGCACCGACATGCTCCAGAACGTGGTTCATGACGACCACGTCGTATTTCGTATCATTGGGAAGGTCGTCCACGGAGCAGTTAAGCACGGGAATATGAAGCCGCCGTGCGACGTCTTCGCAAACAGCTCGGGATGAATCGCAGCCGGTAACATTAACGCGCCTTCTTTTGGCATGTTCCAAAAATGACCCGGTCCCCACCCCGACCTCCAAAAGCCTGGCCCCGTTTCGCAAGGAAGGAGCGATCCGACGGAAGGTTCTTTGGTTGTTGAGCTTCTCAAAGATCTTCACCCAAGGCGAAGGCGGACCAGCGTATCCCGCCTCAAACCACTCTGTTTCAGCCTCAAGGTCGGCGCCTTTACGCCACACGCATCTGTCGAAAACTAGAGCGCACTCGTTGCACCGAAGCAAATCCCATTGTGACCAGGGCGAGTTTTGCTCACCACCGCACAAGGGGCACTGGCCCGGCTTTTCTGACACCACATGGGCCTCTTGGCCTGTCCGAGAGGCGATGTCCAGGATACGCTCAACATGCCTATTCCAGCGAAATCTGTTGCGTACTTGCTGCTGCCCTCTGGCGCTCAAATGCTGTCGGAGGAAAGCGTCCGCCGCCACACGGCGAACCTGCCGAGCCAAATCCTCCGGGTCCAGCGGACTAAAATAGACTGCAGCCTCACCGCAAACCTCCCGGTTGACTGGTGTGTCGGAAGCGACGATCGGCAAGCCGTAGGACATTGCTTCGGCCATGGGGAAGCCGAATGACTCCGTCAACGAAGGGAAGACGAAGATGTCAGAGTCAAGATACAAGCGCTCCGTTTGCTCTCTCGACAAGGGTCCAAGGAACTGTGCCCACGGGGAGATTCCCGGCTCTTGGGCGAGCGCGGTGTCCTCCCCATGCGTAACCGTCCAAGCGGCCCCTTCACAGGTGGGGTCTGCGGTAGTTTGCAGCAGGAATTTGCCCGCGCCATCCTCATTAAGGAGCGGCATTGCTTTCAGGAGGGTACTCAGGTTTTTGTGTTCCGCATAGAGCGAAACGTAAAGCAGCTTGCACATATTGCCGGCGTTGCTTAGCCCTGCCCTTGACTGCAAAGGGAGGTCGCTCGACGAGGATTCCGGCGGGTCGACCCCATAAGGGTTAACTAGTGCCTTATGCGGCGGGACGTCAACGAAGTCCCGCAGTTCATCCAGCATGGCCTGCGTCGGGGTCATCACGACATCGGCGCTTCGCACGCTCCGGCAGATCAGCCAGCGGCGTAAGGTGTATGCCACACGCCAGCCCAAGCTGTGCCTCGGCAGTATGACCCGCTGATAGATTTTCGAAAAATAGAGCAGTCCCTCGACTAGCAGTAGCTGACGGACCGGACAGTGGAATATTCCGAGATTACCCGTTGCGTAGAAAAGGTCGGGCTTCTCTTCTCTCAACAGCTTCCTGAGACTTACCTGCTCCCACCATAACCTCGCTAACGAGGTCATTCCCTTGCTAGGTGTACTTACAAGCCTTACGCTCTTAGGAAGCGGTGGCAGTTTGGGAATGGTTTCGGAAGGCAGGAGAACGACGTATTCACAATCAGGAGCCATTGTGGCGGCATGGCGCAGGAAATCGCAGAGGTAAGTCAGTGCCCCGCCCATCTTCACCGACGCTGCCTTGATGACGACTTTCATGCTAATTTCCTGCCCTCAAGAGTTCCCGCAACGAGGCTTGCACCCAATGCTGGGTGAAGTTCTCCGATGGTCATTGCCGGCCGGCCTGGCCCATCTACGCGGCGAACTCAAGATCCTGGAGCGGCGCAAGCTCAGGGCTGAGCGGCCTCTCTGCTTAGGGCCTGATTGAAAAGGCCCTTGGGGCCGTGGACCCGAACGTGATCGCTTCGAGCCTCTGCCCCACAGAGGCTGATGAGTAGCCCCCAAAACACCCAGATCTGCGGTTCAGCGCCGACAAAGGCATGGGTGACAGCGAGCACCACACAAACAGCCAGGGTTGTAGTCACCATGCCCCTATATTCATTGTCTGGTTCTCTCACGGCAATGCGACCGGCGCGAAGAAGCGACCCGCCCAAAAACCATAGAAAGGCCAACAGCGCAAGGACTCCTCCCTCCAACAGGATTTCGAAGTAGCCGGAGTTCAAGGCGACGGTGAGAGGACGATAATATTTTGGATCGAAATAGGGGCGGAGGACAAAAGATGCGTTGCCCCACCCGATACCTGTCACCAAGCGCCGGGGATGTTCGATCAGGAAGTCAAGAGCGGCTCGTTCGGGACTGTCCATGGCCCCGACACGTTCAGTAATCCTAACCCGATATATTTCGCTTGCAGCTTCGCGGCCCCCGCCAAGCGCGATTGCAGCCCCAACTGCAATGCACAAAAAGAAGACGGCGACAAGTAGCCTATCCAGGCGCAACCGCCCCGGGAATCTCCACAAGAGATACGACAGAACCGGCAGACTTACAAAAAGGCCAAAAAAGCTTGATGTGGCGAAAGTCAAGATGAAAGCGACCACGTGCAACAGCAATATCGGAACGCTCGTGAGCCACGACCGTAGCCGGACAACCGCTGTGCTCCTGGCAAACATGATCAAGACGATGCTGGGCAACAGGAACTGGGCAGCCCCCTTCGGCTCCCCCACAAAGGAGCCCACACGGAAGACTCTGAGGGAGCCAATTGCGAACAACGAGTACCCTCCAGACGCGTCGGGCTCCCATCGATGTATCGCCATGACGGGCCAGTCCCTGTAGAAACCAATGAACTGATAGGCCCCGTAGGCTGCCACTAAGGTTGAGATAAAGAGTGTAGCTTTGCAGACTCTGGCCCACGACGCATCATCCGATGCCCACATCTGGATAACCACAAAGGCCGAAGCGCGCAAGCACAATGAAACCACTTGCACGATGGGCCGGAAGGCAGGGCCCCGGAGAAGGTCAAAGCCTTCGCCAGACATGCTCGCCGGGGAGGCAAGCGAGCCAAGTGTGAGGACAATGGCGGCAAGAAGAAAGACGCACAGTGAAAGCGGGACCCGCATTCTTCGCGCCTGACGTGGAGCGACGGCGATTTGGGCTGGAAGCGTGATGACAAATACCAGGAGCACAATTTTGCTCAAGCTGATTGTGACCGGCCCCTCAAGGTCGAAGTTGTCAGTGGGCATGACCAGCACGAGCAAGGCCGGGAGCCACCTCGGGGCCACGGCGATAGAAAGAAGGGCCAACATCCCGACTACCAGATAAAGCGCTAGTAGTCCTGTATCGATATCTGCGGGCATTTCTCGTCAGTTATTCTGGAGCTGCCGATCAAGCAAGGAAGGGGAAATGACCTTCCAAATGGCTTGTTTCCAGTGTTCAACACTGAATGACTCTGCGATATCTCGGGCCTTGGAGGCATAATGTCGGCGCAGGCCCTCGTTATCGAGAAGGCGAGCGATAGCGGTGGATAATTGCTCGACCGTCGGAGAGACAACTTCCCCGTTACAGCCGGGTATGACGAGGTTGGGCAATCCTCCCACAAAGGTGGTGATCACCGGCTTTCCCATATGTAACGCCTCGACGCAGGAGAGAGCCGTACCCTCGTGGCGGAGGGTGGGGATGACAACAATATCCGCGTGGGCGTACACGGATCTCATGCCGTCGAATGGTACGTCGAGAACCTCGACAAACTCGCCGCAGCCGGATTCGTTAGCGAGGCGGCTGATTTCCCGCTGCATTCCGCCCCACCCGCAGAAGACGGCGCGGAATCCTAGCCCCTGCCTCCATAGACGAATCGAAGCCTGAAGGAACAGACTCGCTCCGCGCTTCTCCTCGCAGCGCCGCGGAAAAAGAACCGTCAATAGCCCGTTGCGCCGCGCCGCCCCATCGTCTGGGCGTGGGCTGAACTCCCGGGGATCCACAAAGTTGGGGACGTAGTGACACTTTTGAAAGACGGTCTCCTGCATCCCCAAAACATCCAGACACCAGTTGATGTAGTTCGTATCTACGCAGATAATTCCCTTTGTCTTTCGAAGCGCGCGTCGGTTCAACCACCGAATGGTCGCCAGCTTCCAGGACGCAAACTCGCCATCCCACCAGACTCCGTGCTGGACGGCCAGGGACCTCTCTCGCACATGGGGGTAGGTGAGCTCCACGAGGCAATAAATGACGGGTGCGCCCGGAGGGATCAACTGGTGGGCATGGTAGTTGAAAACGGGATCGCCCCAAGAGTCGTTGCGCACTTTCAGGCCTATGACCTGCGCTCCGTCCGGTGAGGTAGTCTCGAAATTGACCTCGCCCTTTTGCAGGACAACACACCTCACGTCACGTTCCTTGATCAAGCGGACCAACTCTCGCACGTGCCTCTGCAAGCCCGAGTACTGCTCTCGGCGCCCATCGCGCGTGAGGTAAGATTGCGTGAGCATGTAAATCCCTGAACCGTTCATCATGACTGATTCGCAGCAACCCTAGCGGGAAGCGGCTGAATCTGGCAGGCAGCAATCCAGCGCAGAATGTAAGCCCCGCACGTAGGAGTCAATGCCCCAATCGGCGACTGCCTCTCGGGACTCTTTCTCACCCAAAGCGGCGCGGTCTGATTGGCATGCCCGATCGATGGCCAACGCCAGGGCGGCAGCATCGTTCTCGGGAACTACGCAGCCATTCTTTCCGTCCTGAACAAGGTCCCACGCTGCCCCGACCATCCTGGTGGCAATCACGCGCAATCCACACGCCAAAGCCTCGACGATGACCATCCCCCAAGCTTCGGTTTCCGAAGGAATCACAAACACGTCTGCGACACCGTAGTATTGAGGAAGGTCGGGGCGGTCCTTGAAGCCAAGAAAGTAGACATTCTTGAGGCCCTTTGCCTGCTGCGCGAGTTGCCGGTGCTCGATCCCGTCGCCAACGATCAGTAGCGCTATATCCTTCCGGGCCTGCCCCAGCCTGCGCATCGCCTCAATGAGGACATCGACACGCTTATGGCGAACCAAGCGTCCCACATACAAAACCAAGTACTCATGTGCCCATCCGCTTTTTAGCCTTATTTCCTTGCGCCGCGCTCGCCAATGCTCCGCCTGCTTGCGGAAGTAATCTGTGTCCACGCCAAGGGGCACGAAGAGTATCTTCTTTGCGTCCGCGCCGTAAGACGTCCAAAACCGGTGGTTTAGTTCTCCAATCGACAGGCAACCTGCAGCGTGACGGACCAGCCAGCGCAGGTATCGGCGTCGAAGGCCATTTCGGCTGCGCGAGGCATTCGCTTCATCCAAAAGGTTCGAGTCGCCCCGGAGCAAGAATGGCACATGATGGCAGCGAGCCCAGAGCACAGCCAGCAGGCAGGTGACCGTGGCAAAACCGTGGACGACAACTAGCCCAGGGCGAAAGTGCGTAAGCGCACGCCAGACGCCCGGGTTGATGTCGGAGATCAACGGGTATCGACGCCAGTGGCGTAGAGCCCAATTCCTGAGAAAAGCCGCAGGATAAGCAATAGGCCCCATCCGCCATTGCTGGTCGGCCTGCACCCGACGGCAGTAGAAGACCTTAATCTCATATCTCGGGGAAGCAGCCATCCTCTCGAAACGAGGATCCCAGGGGGCAGGTGAACCCACCAAAAGGGCGACTCTCTTCTTCATTTCGGGAATTCCAGTGGCCCGACCCACAGGGGGATTGAGTTCCGAGGCGCTTTTGTCACGTTGTGCAGGTTGCCGTAGTCTAGAGTGTGCGCGCTGGCGTCCATGGGCTCGACTGACGCCATGAGAGGGAAGTCCCACGCTTCATGTACTACTCTTTCTTAATGACTAGCAGCCTTGGGTAGCCGCCTCATGCTTATCCGGTTGTTTCAGCAGAATGCTACAGGTTGTGTTTCTATAGTAGTTAATAAAGCCATGCGATTTTGTTTTCTTTTTTGAAACTAAAAGCATGGTACAATTCTCTCGTCTCGA
>Ga0187878_1000578_pt1 | contig 40751 bp, 39 predicted proteins | sample June2016WEW_17_1_FD_132979 | JGI IMG/M metagenome (GOLD analysis project Ga0187878, IMG submission 132979) | Peatland microbial communities from SPRUCE experiment site at the Marcell Experimental Forest, Minnesota, USA - June2016WEW_17_150 | ecosystem: Environmental > Terrestrial > Soil >... | reverse complement strand
TTTGAATCGAAAGACGTCACGGATACGCGAGGTAAATCTTATGCCGAGTCGCTGTGTGCTGGTTGCGAATTCCGCGCGTTTCAAATCTTCCATCGAGGGCTTTGTGGTTTTGGTTCCGAAGACGGTTGCCAGCAAGCCCGCTAAGAAACCCAGAACGGTATTAGTTTTTCGATGAAGGACCATTTTTCAAAACGTGATTATCTTTGCACTGCGATTTTTGTCGAGGCCAGAAGTTCTTCGCCGGTGCGGCTTTCGACGGATGACCGGCCCCACAACTGGTGTCTTTCCAGGATTTCGGACTTCGCGTCGTAGTATCTCGTTACCGTGCTTATGCCTCCCTCGACAGTGCCCGATGTTTTATACTCGTGTTCAAGCAGCCAACTGCTTATTTCATCATCATATTCAGCGGGGTAAATAAGGGCCACTGCAAATCTGTCATCACTGTATTTGGCAAGATGAACTATCGCTTTACAGGGAAGGTTTGTCTCAATGCCGAGCTTGACTAATCGCTTGTAATCATCGCGGGCGGTCTCTGAATCGGCGGAGAAAAAGAACATACCCCCTTCGAGTTGGAATATGTCCCGCCGCACGCCTTTCAATTCAAGTTTGCCGTCAGGGTAAGCTCTGTGTATCTTATAGGCCTTGCAGTGGTCAAACCGTTCGCTTTCAAAAAGCTCAGCGACCTCCTGCGCGGTGAATCCGACTCCTGTATTATCGCCGAAATCGACGACGTACAGCCCGACGTAACTATCCGGTTTTTGAAGTTTTGGCAGTTTCATAATGCCCTATTTTAACCGCTGATTTCACAGATTGCACAGTATTTTCTCAAGAGCTTCTTTAGATTATACTGGATTCACAGCACGTGGGTACCGACAATGTTGGCGCTCTAATTTTTAGGAGACCAAAATGAGCACGTTGCTTTACATAAAGTTAAGTGCGGTAATGGCGCTGGAATACGCGGTTTGGGGGGCCTGGATGCCGGTGCTTGCGGCGAGGTTGCTGGGGCCGCTGAAGTTTAGCGGCAAGCAGACAGGGTGGATATACGCCACTTTGCCTCTCGCGTGCATCGTATCGCCTTTGATTTCCGGTCAGCTCGCCGACAGGTGGCTCAACGCCGAGTGGATTCTCGCTGGGGCACATTTGATTGGGGCGGTGTTGTTGCTGGTGGCGGCGGTGCAGACGAGGTTTGCCGCGTTGTTTGTTATTATGTTTTTGTATTCGGTTTTTTACGCGGCGACGCTTCCATTGGTCAACGCGGTGCTTTTTGCCAATGTCACCGACGCAGCCTGGCAGGGCAGGGTCTTTATGTGGGCGCCTATCGCATGGGCGATTGCGGGATATTTTCTGACGGGCTGGCGGTGGACGTTCAAGACCGCCGAAAAAGGGCGTGATTGCCTTTTTCTGGCCGCGGCACTTTCAGTGATTATGGCGGCATGTTGTCTGGGTTTGCCCGCGACGCCGCCTGCGGGTGCGGGGGAGGCGCCGATTTTCAAGGCGATGACTATGCTGCAGAACACCAATTTTCTGGTTTTTATGATTGTCTCGCTTGTGGCAGGTGGGCTGATGCAATTTTACTTTTTAGGCAGCGCGCGTTTTATGATGGACACAGGCATTCCCGGCAAGAACGTGCCGGCCGCAATGGCTATTGCGCAGGTTGTACAGGCCGCAGCCACATACTACCTGCTTAACAAATTTATCGGCTCGTTCGGATTCAAATGGACGCTGACGATTGGCGCGGCCTCCTGGTTTTTGCTGTATCTTGTTTATGTAATCTCAAAGCCGCGTGCGCTGATAGTTCTATCGCAATCACTTCACGGCCTTGCTTATGTCCTGTTTATCATCGCTGGCCAGATATTCGCCAATGTCGCCTCTCCGCCTGAAATCAGAAGTTCAGTGCAGGCGCTTGTTTTTGCCGCGACGACGGGAGTGGGATTGTTTTTAGGGACGCAGTTCGCGGGCATTGTGATGGATGTTTTCAAACGGGAAGACAAATTTAACTGGCGGGCGATTTTTACAGTGCCGGCGGTGATTATGCTCGCGTCAATCGTTGCGTTGGTTGTGTTGTTCAAAGGATAAAAACAGGAACTTGAATCGTCGAGGAGAGTTAAAGTGACGCGGGTAGGAATAGTCGGATTCGGCTTTATGGGCAGGCAGCATCTGAACTGCTATCGTGCGTTGCGGGGCGTTCGTGTGGCCGCGATTTGCGACGGCGACAAGGCGCGACTGACGGGTGTCAGGGAAATCGCGGGTAATATCGAAGGGACACAGGCGTCTTTGGGACTCGATGATATTGCGCTTTATACTGATTTCGAGAAGATGCTGGCCGAACAACGGCTGGATGCCGTCTCGATTACGCTGCCGACGTTTATGCACAGTGACTTTACGGTCAAGGCATTGGAGGCGGGTCTTCACGTTTTGTGCGAAAAGCCGATGGCGATGAGCGTCGAGCAGTGCAAGGATATGATTGCAGCCGCAAAGACGAATAAAAGGATACTGCAAATAGGGCACTGTATTCGTTTCTGGCCTGAGTATGTAAAGGCCAAAGGAATTGTGGATTCCGGCAGATATGGCGACGTGCGGACGGCGTCTTTTCGCCGAGTCAGTCCGGTGCCGGGGTGGAGCTGGAAACACTGGCTAATCAATCAAGACAAAAGCGGCGGGGCGATTATGGACCTGCACATACACGACACTGATTATGTTCAGTATCTGTTCGGATTGCCTCTGGCGGTAAGGTCTGAAGCGGTTGTCGGACCAAGCGGCGGATTCGATTATGTTACGACGCAATATGTTTATGAGAACAGCAAGGTCGTCTCTGCGGAGGGCGGCTTTGTTATGTCGCCCGATTTCAAATTTGAAATGAGTTTTGTTATCTCGCTCGAAAAGGCGACGATTGTTTATGATTGCAGGCACACGCCGGCACTTCAAGTATGCCCGGCGAAGGGCGGCTGCATTACGCCGAAGATTGAATCAGGCGACGGCTGGTCGCGTGAGATTGTGCACTTTGTAAAAAGGATAACCGGCAAAAAAACGCCAGATGTAATTACCCCGCTTGATTCGCTGAATGCCGTGAAAATAGTCCTGGCCGAAAAGCATTCCGCCGAGACAAAAAGGGAGGTCAGGATTCAATGACACAATGTCTCGATTGGCCTGTGGGCGTTTGCAGTTGGTCGCTCGGCAATGACTTTGAGAAAATCGCCGAGGCAGGAGTCGATTGCGTTCATTTGGCGATTGCGCCTGCGCTTGCCAACAACGGCAATCAGTATCTTGCCAAAGTCGCCAAAAGCAAACTGAAGATTACTGCTACGATGATTAATTTCCCGCAGGAAGATTATTCGACGCTCAAATCCATAAAAGAGACGGGCGGTATAGTGCCCGATGATTGCTGGCAGGCGAATCGCAAGATGACTTTGAAGGCAATCCAGGTGACCGCTGAGTTGGGAGTGAAGTTTCTCTCGATGCACTTTGGTTTTATCGAGACACAAAACTCCGCAAAGGCCAAGACGCTGATTGAGCGGACAAGGATGCTCGCGGACAAAGCGGGCGAGCATAATGTAACACTATTGATGGAAACAGGGCAGGAGTCAGCTGATGAACTTCGTGGTTTCATCGAAAAATTACATCACCCCGCTTTGGGCGTGAATTTTGACCCTGCCAATATGATTCTTTATGGCAAGGGCAATCCCGTCGAAGCGGTTGGTATTCTCGGCCCCTGGATAAAACACGTTCATATAAAAGATGCTCTGCGAACCAAGATGCCGGGCGAATGGGGGACGGAGGTTGTCTGGGGGACGGGCGAGGTCAACGCTGTAGGATTTTTGAAGGCATTGAAGCTGGTTGATTATACGGGAGCATTGGCTGTGGAACGTGAGGGAGGCGATGACCGGCTCGGCGATATCAAAACCGCGGTTAATATGCTCAAGAACTTTAAGAGTTGATTAGTGCTCCTCGATTCTGATTCTGACGTTCTTTCGGTATTCGTCTGACTCGTTGTTGGTTCCTTTGTCTATCTGTCGTTGTGCCAAGAATATTTTTAGAGCGGTTATGCAGGTGCCGATGCCCGTGATGAAGAAAACTATTGCCGCGAGAGTTGCGAAAAATTTAGGATACAGGTAAATCAGCAGGCCGAAACCAATCAGCATAAGTCCCGTTGCAAATATCCCGCCCGCTATTCGGCGGGACGCCTGCGAGATTACATTACTGTAAAATTGAAACGACATTTGAAAACCCTTTCAGGAAACGAAAAGGGCGGGGCTTTCGGACCCGCCCTTAATAAGCTTTTTGTTAGTACATTCCGCCGCCTGGAGGCATAGCGGGTGCTTCTTTCTTTTCGGGAATTTCACTTACTATCGCGTCTGTTGTCAGCAGTAGCGAGGCGATTGATGCGCCGTTTTGCAGCGCGATGCGTTCGACCTTTGTGGGGACAATGACGCCGAACTCAATCATATTGCCGTATTCTTTCCGCAGCGCGTCGTAGCCGAAATTTTTGTCGGAGTTTTCCATAACCTTCTGCGCGACGATTGAGCCGTCAAGACCTGCGTTGAGGGCAATTTGCTTGATTGGTGCGACGATTGCCCGGCGGACAATATCAATGCCGACCTTCTCATCGCCCTGTGCCTTGATTTTTTCCAAAGCGGGAAGCGTTCGCAGCATTGCTACGCCGCCGCCGGGGAGAATGCCTTCTTCTACCGCGGCCCTGCAGGCGTGCAGCGCGTCCTCGACGCGTGCCTTCTTCTCTTTCATTTCCGCTTCAGTCGCTGCGCCTACCTTTATCATCGCAACGCCGCCGGAAAGTTTCGCTAAGCGTTCCTGAAGTTTTTCGATGTCGTAATCGCTGGTTGATTTTTCGATTTCGGCTTTTATCTGCTCGATTCTGCCTTTGATTTCTTCCGTTTTGCCCGCGCCTTCGATAATCGTTGTGTTGTCCTTGTCGATGGTGATTTGCTTCGCCCTGCCTAACATATTCAGTTCGAGGTTTTCGATGTCGATGCCGAGGTCCTCGAATATGGCCTGGCCGCCTGTCAGCACGGCGATATCGCTCAACAGCGCCTTTCGCCTGTCGCCGAATCCTGGCGCCTTGACTGCTGCGCACTGCAAAACGCCGCGAAGTTTGTTGACGACTAATGTCGCCAGCGCCTCGCCTTCAACTTCTTCAGCGATAATCAGCAGGGGCTTCCCCTGTCTGGCAACCTTTTCGAGTAAAGGCACTAACGATTTAATCGAGCTGATTTTCTTTTCGTGGATGAGGATATACGGCTTGTCCAATACAACCGTCATATTTTCCAGCTTGTTTATGAAGTGCGGGCTAAGGTAACCTTTGTCGAACTGCATCCCTTCGACGAGTTCGACGACGGTTTCGAGCGATTGGCCTTCCTCGACTGTTATTACGCCGTCTTTGCCGACCTTGTCCATTGCCTCGGCCAATTTTTTGCCGATTTCTGCGTCCTGGTTGGCGGAGCACGTCGCGACCTGTTCAATCTGTTTGCTGGAGGCGACGGCTGTGCTCATTTTCTGCAGCTCTTTGACGATTGTATCAACAGCTGTATCAATGCCGCGTTTTACCTGCAACGGGTTTGCGCCAGCGGTGATGTTTTTCAATCCTTCCTCGAAGATACTCTCGGCCAGAATCGTCGCGGTGGTTGTTCCGTCGCCTGCGACGGTTGATGTTTTTGACGCGACTTCTTTGACCATTTGTGCGCCCATATTCTCATAAGGGTCTTCAAGCTCGATTTCCTTGGCGACCGACACGCCGTCCTTTGTGACGGTCGGCGAGCCGAATGATTTTTCAAGGACGACGACCCTGCCGCAGGGGCCTAATGTTATTTTAACGGCGGCGGCGAGTTTTTTGACGCCTTCCCGAATTGCCGCTCGCGCTTCTGTTCCAAATGCTATTTTTTTTGCTCCCATATTTTACTTCTCCTTTTAGGTTTTCATCTCAATTATCAATTCCGACTTAATCTTCGATGACCGCCATAATATCCGACTCAGTCATAATCAGGTATTCTTTGCCGTCCATTTTTATCTCGCTGCCGGCGTAGCTGGTGAACAACACCGTGTCGCCTTTTTTGACCTGTGGTTTCTGGCGTGAGCCGTCTTCGAGAATTTTGCCGTCGCCTACCGCGACTACTTTGCCTTTTTGTGGTTTTTCCTTTGCGCTGTCGGGCAGGACAATTCCGCCCGCTGTTTTGGTTTCCGCTTCCACTCGTTGAACGAGGACCTTGTCGGCCAATGGTCTAATTTTCATCTTCTCACTGCTCCTTTCAAAAAATTTGACCGTTATTTTGCTTTATGTTTTTATGCCGAAAAAATATGGCTGCCGTATCTTTTCACGAATAGCCGATTCAACTGGTCTTTCAAAATGTTCATATCCACCGGCTTATGTATAACGCTGAAGGCGTCGAGTTGCAGCGCCTTTTCGAGCATTGCCCCGGTTACCCGGCTCGCCAGTAATATGCAGGGCATAAGCGGCTGTTCCATCCTAATAATTTTTAACGTCCACAGGTCTGCCTGTTCGCAATCGGTATCGACGATAGTCATGCTGATTTGCCGATGCCGCAGGACGTTAACTATATCATTAGTGCTCTCGGCTACCAGCAGATTTACGCCCCTGGGCTGAAATATATCACGCAATGCCCCGGGCCAGTCCCAGTTCGCCTGGCTTGCCAATACATTTATGTCAGCAAATTGTCGTAAGTCTGCTACCATAGCGATGTTAGAGTTGCAAACCACGTGCCATTAAAATATTTGGGCGCATTTATGGTCGCAACCTGTTGTAAATAAAGGACTTGGGGTGTATTTATTGTAAAATGTCCGCTCTGGCAATCTTGCAGCCGCCCCTCGATTTACTGCCAACCTGGCAGTTGGAGTAGGGCAAGCAGAAATAAAAAAGGACCTCTTTCGAGACCCCTTAAAATCGGTTAATGTCAATCAATACAGGCGAATTTCGACGCCGTCTATTGTCTGCGAATCCGCCGATTTGCCAAGGTTTTTTAGCGAAGTAGTGGTGCCATCCGTCTTTTTGATGGTCAGCTTCTTAATATTATCAGCGGTTAAGCCGAACGGCACACCGCTGTTGTCGCTCTGCGGATAAACAATTGATGCGTTTAGAATATTTACCGCCGCGATATTGCTGTTGACAAAGAATGGCGTCGATTCACCTTTGATGCCTTTAATCATAATACTCTTTATTGTGGCCGTATTATCAAAACTGTTCGCCTCAGCGACGGGTAAACCGTTAATATCTTCCGCTACACCGGCAAAGCAGTTCGAATCCGTCATTGCCCCTGCGGTAACTGTCCCGATGTTACCGTTTAACAGTATTTTACAGGAATCTATCCAGCCCTTCACGGTTAGCGTGCCTATTGACGGGGCATTTATTGCGCCGCCGAGCCATTCTGTTGCTGTGATAGATTTGATTGGCATTTGGCTGTCTAAAGTGAGATCAGCAACCTGGTCAAAGACAATCGTTACGGCTGCCTTTGGATTCGGGGATGAGCCGATTGTTATCGTGTGAGCATCAGCAACATCGCCAAGAGCTAACGTCCCGAGTGAACCATTAACTATAATATTACCTCGCAGGTTTGTCGTCTTGGCTATGATTGCTTTAAGTGAGCCGCCGACAACGATGTCACCGACACTCGTATAGGTTTTACCTTTTGTCGAAATGGTAAGGACTGATTTTTCCGTAGTATTGAGCAGGGTAATCTGGCTGAAGTTATTAATGTCGCCTGCGATTTCATACAAACCGTCACCGGTAAGGTTAAATGTGACAGGTACGCCGTTGCTGTCATTAACCACTGTCTTTCCGGTTCTGATCTGCTGCATGTAAAAATAAACATAATTGCTGCCGGAATAAGGGCATTCTGTAAGCCCGTTGGCATATTGAGGCGGCAATATAGGCAACTGCTGAATCTGGTCAACTATATCCATACCTGATATGACCTGGCCGAATACGCAATAGCCGAAGCCGTCGCTGTTTGGGTCGTGGTAGTCAAGAAAAGGATTTGTCGTGACGTTTATATAAAACTGAGAAGTGGCGGAATTAGGGTCTGTTGTTCTCGCCATTGCGACTGTCGCGCGCAGGTTTTTCAGTCCGTTGTAGCTTTCGTTTATTATAGGAGGGCGAAGACCTTCTGATTTATAGACACCTCCCGGCTTATAGCCGCCGCCCTGGACTATTTTAAATGTTGTGTCTTTTGTGATGCGATGAATGATAAGTTCGTCATAAAAACCGCTGTTGACATATTGCAGGAAATTATTGCAGGTTATGGGCGCCTTATTCGGGAAAAGTTCTATGATTATATCGCCTACTATCGTTTCGATAGCGACCTTGGGGGTAGTTTGGCTTGAAGTGTAAGGAGGTTCACCGAGAGCGACAGCCGAAAAGACAAACCCCGCCATAAGAGATAAAAACGCAAAGTACTTCACCCTCTGCCCCTTAGCATCAATTGTCCGGTATTTCCCATATAACCTTGTATATTTCTGCTCAACTACCACGACACAGCTTTTTCTTCCTCTCCGATTCGCCCGAACAAATTCACCACGGGCGAATAAAAAGTGTAACCAATAACGCCATTCTCCAGCAGTCTTTGTCCCTGCTGATAATAACAGTTTATGAAAATATCCCAAATTGTCAAGATGATTGCGGAAGGTTTTGGGGCAGGATTTGCCGGTGAAATGCCTTCTAATCGGGGGAAAATTGTTTTTTCGACGTTTAAAAGATAATAGCGGCGTAGCCGACGGATTCCCGGCTGGTTTCGCCCATTTTGCGAAGCATTATCTCATTACTGTTGGTATGGGCAAGCAGGATGCCTTTTGTCTTGCCGAGGTATTTAGCCACGGCCACCGCGGCGGCAGCGGCGCCGGCTCCGCAGGCGTTGTAATTTTCATTTGCGCTTTCGAGCATCTTTTGGGGCTGCATCTTCAGCGAATAGTCGATGAACTGCTTGTCGTTGACATCCATTGCCCATTTTAAGGCGTCTTTACCGGCGCCCATAGGCGTAAAGCCATAGCGCGGGCCATAGTGGGTCAGGTCGGTTGAGCCAAGACAGACGATTTTCCTTTCGTCGTCGCTGCTGATTATACTGCCGACGATTTCGCCGAGTTGAATTGCCTGCTCGGCGGGTGGTGTGAGAATCGGCAGAATCCTCGCCTTGGGGAAAAGATATTGAATAAACGGTACCTGGACTTCCATACTGTGTTCGCTGTCGTGTGCGTTACGGTCGCTTATCGCGGTTTTGCTTTCAATCACTGCGCCGGCGAGCTCTTCATCAATTGCGATTTCACCGAGAGGCGTGAGCCAGGCACCTTTGTCGTAAACGGCGGGGGGCTGGCTGATGTAGCTGTGTGCCGCACCGAAGATGACAAAAGTATCGACTACTGGGTGCTTCTTTTTGATTGCGGTAAAGACAATCGCCGCCGTTGCGCCGCTGAACGTCCAGCCGGCGTGAGGGACAATGCCTGCGACAATTGTGTCGGGCAGTTTCGACAAGCCGGGAGTTACGACTGCTTCATCGAGGCATTGCTTTATTTCGTCAACGCACTGGTCTTGCTGGCCGGGGTAAAATTGGCCGGCCACTATGGGTCTTCTCTTTTGCATATCGCTTATCCGTCCGTTGCTTTTATGGCTTCGAGCAGGTATGATTATACCATTATCCAGGACGTCAATATATTGTAAACACGAATGGCGGGAAAGACAAATGGCATCTAAAAAGGGCGGCAGGCAAACGGTAGCGGTCGTAATGGGTTCGGATAGTGACCTTGCGGTAATGCAGGCCTGTATCGATACGCTTAAGGATTTCGGGATACAGCCGGTTGTGCGGATAATCTCAGCTCATCGGACGCCTAAGGCCGCATCGCAATTCGCCGCAGGGGCTGCTAAAAAGGGGATAAAAGTGATAATTGCCGCCGCGGGTATGGCTGCTCATCTGGCGGGCGCTATCGCTGCCCAGACGACGCTGCCTGTTATAGGCGTGCCGCTTGCCGCTAAAGAGGGGCTGGCGGGGCTGGATGCCCTGTTGAGCACGGTCCAGATGCCGTCGGGGGTTCCGGTAGCTACGGTTGCCATAGGCAAGGCGGGCGCAAAAAATGCGGCTGTTCTGGCGGTCCAGATTTTGGCGCTCTCGGATAAAAAACTGGCGGGCTCGCTCGCCCGGCTGAAAATCGTCCAGGCAAAAGAAGTTGCCAAAAAAAATTCCACGCTTAAATAATTGCCTGGTTTATCCTCTTTATTTCAATTTGTCGGCCAGTGTTGAGCCAAAGTCCTGGGCGAGTTTGCTTGCGGTGAGCTGGTCAACGTTTTATGACGCATTATTCATTTATTTGCCTGATCGGTTTTATCAACGACTCCAGCTTCCTTAACAGGTATTTCTTCTTTTGGAGCAGAAGATTTTGGGGCATCCGGTATTCCAACCGGTGTAATCTTTCTGATGCGAATAAGGGCTTCCAAAATGCCTTTTGATTGCTCGTCTCGACGCCAGGCAAAAATATCTCCTTCCTTAACAGGGTAATCGCGAGAAAAGGTGCTGAAATTTAATGGAAAGTCCATCTTATCAAACGGTTCGTTAGTATCGAGGTGCATTAATTCACCATTATACCTTTTTATATTACAAGTATTGCCTGTCCAGTCGCTAATTTCCAACACAGGATAATGCACGTCTATCCATTCATCATCGGGCTGCCAGTATTCTTTTGTCTTAATTGTTTTCTGGCCGGTCAACCAATTGTTCGGATCTTTAGGCCCGCGAAAACGCCAATCAAGCTCTATCATACGATGCCTGTAAGCATTTATCGTTATCTCTGTCGTCTGTCCGGTAGTGACCGCAGCAGACTGGCCGGGGCTTCCAAAAGTATTATTTGGGGCTATTTCTACACTGTACCCCCCCGGGCCGATTGAGCTGAACAGGCAGGAACCCTCTTTTACTGGTTCGGTTTTTCCCGAATAAAAACCAGAAACTTTCAAAGTCACCCCGGCGTCCGTTAACTTTAACCCTTCTTCAGTTTCAACCTTTACCTTTAGATTGCCGCAGTACTTTTTTGGAATAGCACGAACAATAATCTCGCCAAATGCAACCGCTTTTCCTTTTTGTATTTCTATTTTGAGTTTTGTCGGGTAATGATATATACCCCCGGTTATTATGTTACCAATGGCCGAAACACCTTTATCATTCGAATCAGATGCACGGTAACGCCAGAATCCTGAGCCAATAAATACCGCGTCTCCGCTCTTAAAGGTGCCCACGGACGAATATCCGCCGCCGTTACTATATATATATAATTCATTATTCGAACTAAAGTCGGCCCTCACCGAAGGAAGTTCAATATCTTCATCTTCGTAGCTTACACGTAATACCGCTATTCCTGCCCTGCCCTGGTTCTGCGAGACAATTCTTTCCGCTCTTGACATGTATTCTTTCCACAGTTTTGTTTCCAGACGCGGGGGAACAAAGAGGTATTCAATCTTGTCTTCAACCTTAATATTTTTGGTCTCTTTTTTAATTTGCCCTGCAAGTTCATTAATTCTTTTTGAGTGCTCCCTATAAAAATTTGTGTGAGAAAAATCTTTTTGTAAGCCGCTCAAAACAAATCGAGCATTCATATAATCTTCATCATCAACAGAAGACTGTAATTGCAACAGTTTTTTCTGCGCTTTATATTCTTCTTCGATTGTTAGCTGGACAGGATTTGGGGAAACACAACCTGTGATAATGACAAGTAAAAATGCAGCAAAAAACGAAAAGGCCTTATTAAATAAAAAATTTCCGATGATATTAAAAAGACCGCTCAAATTAGTGTGATCGCAGGAAATCATATTAAAATTCCTCAAAATTGCGCCTCGAGTTTTGATTTGTGGATTATAGCTGAATGCGGCTTGTCTGCCGTTTGTCTGACAGGTTTGCCGAACGACGACCTTATTGTGGGTGTTGGGTATAACCATAATACCTTGTTTTCCCACTAATTTCTCTAACAGGAGTCAACTGTATAAGTTTCATCGGAAATGTCAAGGGAAATCGAGAAATTCTGGACCGGCCGTTCGTAAATCCTTTAAGTATGGGATATTTGTGAACCCAAAAACTTTGCACTAAAAGCGGCTGAAGGGGGCTTGGCACATTTAATATGGGCCGACATTTGCACAAGCAGAAAAATAATCGCTTTATATGCTTTACCTAAATTTGTCGGCCAGTGTTGAGCCGAAGTCCTGGGCGAGTTTGCTTGCGGTGAGCTGGTCAACATTGTTATAGGAGGCGGTGAGGAGGAGATTGCCCGCCTTGTCTTTCGCGGCAATGGTTACCGATTCGATTGCCTGGGCGGATGATTGTTTGCCGCCAAATAAATTAAGCATGCTTGTTTCTCCATGGGACCGTGTCGTCATAAATGTCGAGCCGGTGAGTATGACATTGGCGTTGTCAGCGTCACACAATTGGATATGTTTACGGACAAATTCCTTTTCGAGCACGTCTCGTATTACCTTGCCGACGTATGGGTCCTGGCTTTCGATTGGCGTAACGTAAACGCACTTGTTTTTGATGGTCTTTAACTGCTTAGTGGTAACAATATCGGTGTTGCAGCCCGCAAAAAGGGTTAAAATCACGCTAATCGCAAATGCCTTTTTCATAACATATCTCCTTTTCACTGGTAGTATTTATCGGCAGAGAAGAGCGCTGCTCTGCAAAGCTTTTTGTGGATTCTGCCGGGGTTTTACCGTAGAATCTACCTGTTTGTAATGGGTTCGACCCCTTCGGCAAGCTCAGGGCATGCTGGTTCACCGCGGGCTGGTTATTAAAAAGGATTGGATGTTTGTTATATGCGCAAAGCGACGTTATTGATATTGGCGGCCGGTTTGGTTCTGGCGGGTTGCGAAGATAAGCCCCTGTTTACGCCGGAACAGATGGCAAAGCTGCCTCTTGCCAAACGGGACGGACTTCCAGAAGCCAGCGGCGGTTTTACTCTGGCGGTGGGTGACCAGACCATCACATCGGATGAAGTTATTGGTCCTGTTTTTGAAAAGTTGGCGCAGGCGGCACAGAAGGGGGACTTTGAGAAATTCAGGAGTGTCGCGGAGCCGGTGATTGAGCAGCAGCTTATGGACAGGATAATTAATGCGCTGCTTTACAGCAGGGCGAAGAAAGACGCGGGCGAGAAGATTGACGATGAGCTTGATAAGGTTGTTACTGCTGAGGTCAGAAGATTTGTGATGGATTTCGGCGGGGATTACGCCAAGGCGGAACAGTCGCTCAAACAGATGGGGATGGACTGGGGTAAGTTTGAGCAGTATCAGAGACGGAGAATACTGAGCCAGAGTTATGTCTCACAGCAGTTGCCGAAAGACCAGCCGATTACGTATAGTGAGATGATGACGGCGTATAATGAAACCAAAGAACAGTTGTATGCAACGCCTGGAGTATTGCAGTTTCGCCTTATCGACGTTGAGCCGGCGAAGATGCGGGATATTGACGCGAACAGGCCTCGGCAGGAGCAGGCCAGAGAGTTTGTCGAGGATATTGTAAAGCGTATAAAACAGGGAGAGGATTTTGAGCAATTGGTGAAAGAATATTCGCAGGCAAACAAGGCCCTGACGGGTGGGTTGTGGCAGAAGCTTGCCCCGGATTCACTTGTGGCGCCGTATGATGTGCTGGCCCAAAAGGCGGCGACGATGAGGCCGGGAGAGACGACGGGGCCTATCGAAGTGGAAGGGCACATTTTTGTGATGCAGCTTGTGGTATATCAGCCGAAGAGCGTCGAGCCGTTCGAGAAGGTCCAGAACCAGGTGAAGGCGGGTATATCAGTAGGTCGGATGCGTCAGGCGTTTGATAAGCTCAATGAGGAGCTTGTGCAGCAGGCCTCGGCCTCGGTGGCGGACAGGGCAAAATTTGTGGATTTTTGCGTGCGAGAAATTTACAGGGACGCCAATAGATAACATTAGTTCAGTATCTGGAATCATCGGATGGGAATAATCGCACATGGTATAGATTTGGTTGATTTTCCTCGAATAGAGGATATGGTCAAACGCCACGGAGACCGTTTCTTAGACAGGGTTTTTACCGCCGCGGAGCAGAAATACGCCCAGGCAAATAAAAACGGGATTGAGAAATTGGCCGGTCGATTTGCCGCCAAAGAGGCGGTGCTGAAGCTTGTAGGCACGGGCTGGCGGGGCAAAATTGCCTGGACGGATATCGAGGTGGTGAATACGGAGACGGGGCAGCCGGAGGTGAGATTGTCCGGCGAGGTCAAAAAAATCGCCGACAAACTCGGCATCACGCAGATAAGCGTCAGTATCACTCACACCGCAAATTTTGCCATTGCCTCAGCAGCTGCGATTGTCTCGACGAAAAACAATCTTTTGGGATGATGTCTGCTGTCGAGTGCCAATGTAACACCACAGAGACCCAGCGAGAAAGAATATCGCTACGATGAGCGAGCTGGATTTGACCTGTGGCGTTGGCATGTGTAGTTCTACCCAATAGTCGGTGAGAATAGCAATACCGAGAAAGAAAAGGATGTTGGCCCAAACAACGTGTCTTTTGACGCGGCCATCTATCAATGACCAGAATGCTATCGGACGCATCAGATAATGAAGAGAAGTCATAAGAAATGGCAGAAACATAATGAGGTAGGGAGGTATCATGATTTGACTAAATATTCGGAATCTAATTATTTTTTCCACAATTTCCGGGGGGGCGTTGCGCAGAGATATTGAACTTGTGATGAAAAGACTCCAGATTGGAATGCCAGAAACAATCACATAGATGACGAGAAACAGCCACCCCAGAAGTGTGCGACGGTCGAGATATTCCGGCGCATTTGATTTGCCGTTGAAATTCTGATCGGATTGATCGTTCATGTCGTATCTCCCTTCTGATTTGAACTGTTACTTATATGTTTTAAGCATAAGACGTCAGTTAGATACATTTTAACCGAATTTCAAACGCATTGCTTTCCCAAGCCAACTGCATATTTTTATAGATGCTATTATTGGAGAGACAGCATCAGTTGTCAAGATTGATTAAAAGCTTCAATGAGCTATACTGACTAAAAAGAGTATTCTGCCGTTGTCATTCCGTGCTTGACACGGAATCCATATCTTTTTCTGGATTCCTGCTTTCGCAGGAATGACGATGGAATGTTTTGTGGATATGTCTAACAATACGAAAACAAATGAATTTGATTGTGTGGTAATCGGGGCGGGGCACGCCGGTATAGAGGCCGCGCACGCGGCTGCGAAAATCGGCGCAAAGACGGCCCTTATCACAATCGATAAAAATAAAATCGGGGCGATGAGCTGTAATCCCGCGATAGGCGGACTTGCCAAGGGGCAGATTGTCCGCGAGGTTGACGCACTTGGCGGGCTTATGGGGCTGGCGACCGACGCAACGGGGATTCAGTTCAGGATGCTCAATCGCTCAAAAGGCCCGGCTGTTCAGTCGCCGCGCGCCCAGGCGGACAAATATAAGTATCAGCAATTTATGATTTCCGCATTGGAACAAACACCGAACCTGACTATCGTCGAGCAAATGGCCATTGATATCATTGTTGAGAATGGTTGCGTTGTCGGTGTGCGGTGCAAAGATGGGTGGGTTTGTGATACAAAGACGGTGATAGTGGCGACAGGGACATTTCTTCGCGGGCTTATGCACTTAGGGCCTGAGAGTTTCGAGGGGGGTAGGCGAGGTGAGCCGGCGTCTGATGACCTTTCGGCCTGTCTTGAACGTCTTGGTCTTGTTGTCAAACGGCTGAAAACCGGGACACCGCCCCGGCTGGACGCGGGCACGATTGATTATGACAAGCTCGAAGCACAGCAGGGCGATAAGGAACCGGCGCCGTTTTCGTTTATGAACGACAGAATCGACCGACCGCAAATACCGTGCTGGATTACCTATACTAATGAAAAGATACATAAGATAATTCGCGATAACCTCGACCGTGCGCCGCTTTATACGGGCCAGATAAAATCGACCGGCCCGCGATACTGCCCGAGCATTGAGACCAAGATTATTCGTTTCGCGGACAGGGAGCGTCACCAGGTATTTCTTGAGCCGGAGGAATTGGAGCAAAAGGTTATTTACTGCAATGGTATAAGCACGTCGCTGCCCAAGGACGTTCAGGATGAAATTATCAGAAACCTGCCTGGCTGCGAGAACGCCGGTATTGTGCATTACGGCTACGCGATTGAGTATGATTATTGCCCGCCCGTGCAGTTGAAGAGTAATCTTGAGACAAAGAAAATCGCGGGGCTTTTCCTTGCGGGTCAAATCAATGGCACAAGCGGCTACGAAGAGGCGGCGGGACAGGGAATCATCGCAGGCATAAACGCCGCGAGATTCCTGCAGGGGGCCGAGCCAATTGTTCTGGGCAGGGACCAGGCATATATCGGTGTGATGATTGATGATTTGCTCACCAAGGGGCTTGGTATTGAGGGGGTTGGTATCCCGGATGAGCCGTATCGAATGTTTACTTCGCGGGCGGAATTTCGGCTAAGTTTGCGGTCGGATAACGCGGATAGACGCCTGACGGAGATTGGCAGGGCGGTTGGTCTGGTCAATGACAATCGATGGGAAAGATTTCAGAAGAAGTTAAGTGATATTGACCGGATAAGAGAGTATTTGAAGAATAACCGCCGAGACGGAATCGCCTTGTGGGAGCAGCTTCGCAGGCCGAACAGTCCGCTTACGCCGGTTCTGGCGGAAATGCCCGAAATAAAAGACGCCGGCTTCAGCAGAGAAGTAATTGATGCTGCTGTCATCGATGCCAAATACGAAGGGTATCTTATCAAACAGGAGCGTCTTGCTGCCGGCCTGCAGGCGTGGGACAAGAAACAAATTCCGGCGGATTTGGATTATAATGCGATAACGCACCTGCGGCCCGAGGCGAAGGAAAAATTGACGTTGTTCAGGCCTCAGACGCTTGGCCAGGCGGGACGAATCTCCGGCATAACGCCTGCCGATGTTACCGTAATTCAGATACATCTAAAAAAGTATTATCAGGACATCAGGTAATCAGGGTATCAGGGAATTGTTGGTTATGAGTTCGCTTTCAGATAATATTTATAATAAGCGGGCAGGACGGGATAAGCCGAAGTTCAAGATTTGGCGTAATGCCGGCCTTCTGCTGACTTATAAATGCAATGCGAGGTGCGAGTTCTGCTATTACAACTGTTCGCCGGAGCAGGAGGGGCTGATGCCTGTCGATATGGCGATAAACGCTTGGCAATCGCTGAAAGAATTATCGGGAGATAATGCGAAAATTCATGTCACGGGAGGCGAGCCATTTTTATATTGGGACCACTTAGTGGAGATTCTGCAGGAAGCAAAAAAGAGCAACCTTGGCCCTGTTGATATGATTGAGACCAACGGTTTTTGGGTGGTTGATGAAAAGATTGTCAAGGACCGGATAAAAGTGCTTGATAAACTTGGGATGCGTCGGCTCAAGATAAGTTGTGACCCGTTTCATCAGGAATACGTTGATATCGAGCCGGTGAGGCGATTAGCGAAGACCGCAAAAGAAGTGGTTGGACAGGACCGTGTTCTGGTGCGATGGGAAAAATATCTTGATAAACCGATTGAGATGAAAAACATTTCGGCAGATGAACGAAATAAACGGTATGCCGAAGCATTGAATGATTATCCCTGCCGATTCACGGGCAGGGCGGCTAGGGAGATTACTGAACTGGTCGCGTCGCAGACAGTTGAACAAATTGCAGCCCAAAATTGCTCAGGCGCATTTCTCGACGCCAAGGGCGTGCATATTGACCCGTATGGCAATATCTTCAGCGGAACCTGCAGCGGGATAATTGTTGGAAATATCGCTAAACGGCCTTTAGCTGAAATCTGGCAAAACTGGCAGCCGAGTAACGAAAAGATGATTGAAACGCTGTTTAATTCAGGCCCCGCGGGATTATTAGACGAGGCAATCAAGGCCGGTTACAAATCCGCAAAACAATATGCGAGCAAATGCCATCTCTGCACGTCAATCCGCCAATTCTTTTTTGACAAAGGTCTTTACAAAACCGTCGTCGGCCCGGCTGAGTGTTATCTTCTATGACTCGATTTTAGTCAGGTTATCTGCCTCCCGGACCGCCGGGGGGAGGGCCTCCCGGACCACCGAAACCACCGCGACCAGGAGTTATACCACGTTCCTGCATACGGTTCATCAAATCGCGGCGGAATTGATTCATTTTTACCCTCGAATCGGCGCTCATTCTTGATGACCTTTCCCTCATTCTTGACGGCTCAGGCGCGCGGAACTGCCGGGCTTGCTGTCCCTGCTGTCGCCGCATGAAATTGGGGTCTCGGGGGCCGAATCTTCTGAATCTATTCGGGTCCGGCGGGCCGTTGGCGTCGTTGGCATCTCTTGCGAGAAACTCGGCCCTTCTGGCTTGCATATCATCGATGATTTTATCGAGGTAAACAGTTTTTTGCGCATCAGGCAGCGAGAAATACTCATTTGCCTGGGCTTCCATTCGTGCCTGCATTGCCTCGCCCATTTGCTCACGTATTTCGCGTCTTTTATCTTCGTTGGCGTCGCGGAACTGGTTTGAGTCAAAATACTCGCGAATCTGCCGGGGATTCATTTTCACAAAATCGGGTTTGCTGTAATGCTTGACGGCTATTGGAACCGCAATTGCTACGCCCGCAGCCAGAACGATTGCCGCTATCAGAATTGTTTTGTTTTTCTGTGTCATATCCTTACTCCTGTTTTACATAATTGCTTATGTGCCAATCCGCGTATAGATAGTTTTTCTGACCAACTCTTTTTCTGTATGTTCCTGTAAACCCCGGGTGAACCGGGTCAAAATCGCCCATGACTTCTATGTCTTTTTCTTTTGCGCCCGCCTGCACAAGTGGGTATTCTCTTATCGTTATTCCGCCCAGACCCGGCGAGCCACCCGGTATTATTCCATTATACCAGTAGCTGGTATTACCCACCATTAAGTAATATTTTTTGACGTTATCTGCCTTGCATATAAAAACTTTCGGCTCTTTAAGTATCGGAGCTAAAACCTTTGTTATGGGAGGGGTGTAATCGGGGTTACTTGTATCGGTGATATCCCAGGGAAAAGCACAGCAAAGGGGAAATATATCGCGGTTGTCATCGAGATATGACCGCATTGCGACGCCGATTTGCCGCAGGTTTGACATGCACTGGACTCGTTTGGCCGAGGCCCTGGCTTTGCCTAACGCGGGGAGCAGTATTCCCATTAAAAGGCCTATTACGCTTATAACCACCAGTAACTCTACCAGCGTAAAGCCGTCATTCCGCAATACTGTTATACCGTCGGTTAATTTCATATCGACTGCCATTCGATTGTTTTTCATCTCTATTGCAATGACGGTTATCGAATTGAGTATATTGCAAAAAAAGGGAAAGTTCAAGAAAACGACTTACTTATGGTGTCCATATAAAGGTCAATTTTGTTGGTGAGTGTCCTGCTTAAGCTTTGGCCCAATTCCAGCGATTCCGGCTCAATACCGAAAATTACTATCTGGTCCGGACATTCACCGAGTTGCCTGGAAAGCTCGATAATTCGCAGGATATCCGCCTCGTGAAGGGAGAAATGCGTCATTTTTTTTGTGGTTTGGACATCAGCCGGCTCGAATTGTTTGATTGTCCCCGGCTTCTTGCCCGTTTTAACACAGTCGATGATTACGGCTTTTTTGCGGTTCGCTATTAAATGCAGAACATTCATGCCGCCCGTGCCCGCGTCGATGAATTCAACGGAAGGGAATTTGTCCTGATGCTCAGAAAGCTTTCGGATTAAATGAACGCCGATACCCTCATCGGACAAGAGCGGATTACCCAGTCCTATGACGACGACGTTTTTTCTATGCGTTTGGTCTGTCACCTTACGAACTGCACATCGAGGAAATGCGTTGAGCACGAGATGCACGGGTCATAAGCGCGGACGAGCATTTCCAGTTTCAATCGAATGTCTTTTTCGCTCTGGTCGAGAATTTCGGGCAGCAGTTTTTCGAAGTCCTTCTGGATATTGGCGTGGTTATGGTTTGTCGGGATGCAGATATCGGCCGCGACACAGTTGCCTTTTTTGTCGAATTCGTACTCGTGGAACAGTATCCCGCGAGGCGCCTCGACACAGCCGGCACCTTTTCCGGCTTTAGGCGAGGATGTAACTTTTTCTGTCTTCAGGCCCCTGACCAGCAACTGGTCGATAAGGTCGATGCTCGTCTCAACGATATGGAAGCACTCGACAAGCTGGGCTATGGTGTTCATATAGGGGTTGCAGCAGCCCTTTTGGAGTCCGAACATTTTCGCGGCGTCTTTGGCCATAGGCGACAATAATTCGGCGTTGTTGTTGAACCGGGCCAGGGCGCCGACCGCGCATGCGTCACGGTGCCACTTTGCCCATTTGGCGGTCGATTGCTCAACTACGTATTCGTTCGCGACGTCGTGCCATTTCTCAATTGGCAGGGCGGCGCCTTTGTTGTCGTTGGATGTTATGCCGCCATGATAGAAGGTATATGTTGGCGGGTTGGTCTGTTTGAGCGACACGTATTCGGTGGGGCGTTCAAATTTGGGGATGTTTGCCGCGACGCTGAGGACTACCTCGGCGATTTTTTTGAGGTCGGGCACGGCGTCTTTGAGGGTCTGCTGCAATTGGCGTAACTGTTTTTCAGTTGGTGTTCGGGTCAATCCGCCGGGGATTAACGTTACCGGATGGGTCGTTCTGCCCGCGATGAGGTCCGACCAGTTATTCGCGATTCTGTGGGCCTTGACAATCGTTTTTACGGCGTCTGCCACCCGTGTGACTAAAGGCACAACGGATGGCGTGCCGAAGAAATCAGGCACTGCCAAGTACCCGACGTGCAAGGTATGGCTTTGCAGTTGCTCGGAGTAATGCATAAGGATGCGGAGCTTGTCCGCCTGTTCGGAAACCTTGATGCCCAGCGCGGCTTCCACCGCCTTGGTAGCGGCGAGCGAATGTGTGATTGAGCATATCCCGCAGATTCGCGAGACAATCGTCTGGATGTCCTGGTAGCTGTGGCCCCGGACCATCGCCTCGAAGAATCGCGGTGCCTCGGGCACCTGCCACTGGAGCTTTTCTATTTTGCCGTTTTTTACGTTTACGACTATGTTGCCGTGTCCTTCGACGCGGGTTATATGATGAATGTTGATATCGAGATTGTTATGCATTTGTTGGCCCCTGACCGATTCCAAAAAGAACCATCTTTGCCTTGAGCGCATCAACGCTCAGGCCATATCGTTCAATAACATCCTTTGCTCCATTGACGTTCGGATTATCGATGTAGCCGCGACAGCCGAAGCACCTGAAACTCGATGACGGGCATCTTGCGCCGCAGCCGGCCCTGATAATCGGCCCTAAACAAACCTGCCCATAGTCCCAAAGGCAGGGATTGCCTTTTGATTTGCATTCGACGCATACGGGCCATTCGGGTATTTCAGGCCGTTTACCCATAAGCAGACAACGAATCACGTATGTGAATTCTTTTCTGTCTATGGGGCAGCCGTGGATTTTGTAATCCACCTTGACCACCTCATCCACCGCTTTTGTAGGCATGGTTTCAAGATGAGGCATATCGGCCGACTTGCCGTAAACGAACTTTTTAACGTCGCTCATCTCAAAGTTGTTCTTGAGCTTGTTTACTCCGCCGATTGTGGCGCAGGCGCCAAGGGCGATGAGCGTTTTTGCCCTTGTCCTGATAATCTCCAGTCGTTTCTCGTCTTCAGGCCTGGTAATCGAGCCCTCGATTATGGCGATGTCGTATTCGTGGCTTTGCTCGCTCATTGCCTCGCGCCATTCGACCACTTCGACGTTATCGATGAGGTCGAGCAATTCTTCTTCGAGGTTGACGATTTGCAACTGGCATCCTTCGCAGCAGGCGAAGTCGAAAATCGCTACTCTTGGTCTGTCCATATCAGTTTGCCTCCGGGGCTATACGCAGGTCGGAATAACGGAATACCGGCCCGTCTATACAGGCGTAATAGTTGTTAATCTGGCAGTGCCCGCACTTGCCTACGCCGCATTTCATTTTTCTTTCGAGGTTCAGGAATATTCTTTCTTTGGGCACTTCTGCCTCCTGCAGGGCCATCAGCACGAATTTATACATAACCGGCGGCCCGCAGATAAACACCAGCGCCGACTGAAGCTCGGTTTCAATTTTGGGAATAAGAGTGGTAACGACGCCGACGTTTCCGAGCCAGCAGTCGTCGACCTGGTCAATCGTTTCCATAAAGCGTATGTCGTTCCTGTGCGACCAGCCGTCGATTTCCGAATGGAAGAACCTTTGCGCCATACACTTTGTTCCGAGCAGGACGGCAAGCTCTTTGTAGTCGGCGCGGTTGTCGAGAACATAGTTGATGAAAGACCTCTGGGGCACCAGCCCGATGCCGCCGCAGATAAACACGACGTTTTTGCCCTTTGCCTCTTCTACCGGGTATGTGCCTTTGCCAAACGGGCCTCGTATCCCGATTTTGTCGCCGATTCTCAGCCGATGAATCGCGTTGGTAACGTTGCCGATTCTGCGGACGACCAGCTCGAAGTAGCCCTTTTGCGTGGGTGATGACGAGATTGTAATCGGCACCTCGCCTATGCCCGCGATTGATACCTCGACGAACTGACCCGGGATGAAGTCGAACGGCTCGCCGTCATCTATTGATAGCCGGAGATACATCTCGGTCGGGTTCATCAGCCGCTTCTTTTCGAGGGTCGCCAGTCGGGGCAGGTAAATGTCTTTTTCAACAGCACAACGTTCGCACATTGTTAACGCTCCTATATTTTATTGTGAATCACTCGACTTGAATTACTTTATTCCTAAATCATCAACTAACCTGTTGTAAACCTTGACCGGGTTTGCGATATCCGGCAGGCACGCTCCTACGCATCGCCCGCACCCTACGCAGGACATTATCCGGCTGCTTATTTTTTCAGGCACGTATTTGCATTTTCGATACAGGCGATGTCTGAAGCGGTCGGCTCGTTTCTTCCTGAATTCGTGCTCGCCTGCCACTTTTGTGAAACCATCGAGCAGGCAGCCGTCCCAGGCGCGCTCTCTTTTGCCCGATATGAAGTCCCAGTTTACGTCGTCCTGCACGTTGAAGCAGTAGCAGGTCGGGCATACGAGATTGCAGGAGCCGCAGCTAAAGCAGGTCTTGGCCTTTTCTTCCCAGACGGGATGGTCGTATGCCCTTTCAAGGAGTTTGGGCAGATAGGATGCCTCGCATTTCAGTTTGTGATTATTAAGCCGTTTTTCATTTTCGGCCTGAATTTTCTGCCTTGCCTGAAGGTCCTTTTCGCTTGAAGCAACCGCGTCCTGGGCCTTGGCGATAAGGTTATCACCTTTCTTTGAGCCGCTTTCCATAACGAACGCGTTGCCTATATCGGTAAGCAGAACGTCAAAACCATCCTTGACTGTTGCTGTGCCCATCGAGGAGGCGAAAATGTCTTTGGATGGGGCGATTACGTCGCAGACGACTATCGTCGCGTTGTGACGTCTTTTCATATAGTGGGTATCGTAATTGTCCTGGCTGAAAAGCTGGTCAAGCTGATTTAACGCCACCATATCATACGGATGAACGCCCAGGAGGACAAATTCGGTATCATCGTAAACTGACTTGTAGCCATCGCCGACTTCGAAGGTCAGCAGTGTTTCAACCGGCGGCAGGAAGTACTTCTTCGGCGGCTGAAGCGTTACGTCGTAATCCAGGCGAAGCTGGTCGGCTGATTCGAGCAGGTCAAAATCGAAGCGGTCGCCCTTGGCGCAGACGCCGACGACTCGCTGCTGTTTTATGATTGCATCCACAAACCGCCTGAAAGCGTTTTTGTCGATTGTTACTGTTCTCATTTTACGCCTCTGTTAAAAATGTTCTCAAACCTTATTCGTCAAAATCCTAATGTTTGCCGGTTTCATTTTTTAAGGAATATAGTATGGCAGACGGGCAAGGTCCGTCGCTATATCTATTGTTATCACCTTTATTTTTTTCGGGACGACTATTCTTCGCGGGGAGAAATTCAATATCCCCCTAATGCCCGCCCTGACCAGCGCATCCGCCACGTCCTGCGCCGCCTGTTCGGGCACGGCGATAATCGCCATATCCACCTGTCGCTTGCCCAGTGTATCGAGCATAGAAATACTTTCAACCGCGACGTCATTCATCTTGCGGCCAATCTTGGCGGGGTCATTATCAAATGCGGCGGTAATTTGAAAACCGTATGTTCCAAAACCCGTGTATGCCATTATTGCTGACCCTAAGTTGCCGACCCCCACCAGGGCGGTTTTTCGCATCGTATCGAGTTTTAGTATCTTTTTGATTTGCTTAGCGAGGTTCTCGATGTCGTAGCCAACCCCCCGGGTCCCGAAGTCGCCGAAGTAAGAGAAGTCCTTCCTTATCTGCCAGGGGTTTACGCTGACAAAATCCGCCAGTTTGCTGCTGGAGACGCTGCTGAGCCCCTGCTGGGACATAAGGGCCAGCCCCCGAAGGTAAACCGGCAGGCGACGAACCGTCTCATTTGGTATCTTGCTGTATCTCACAATATATATTATGTCCAGTTAGTGCTTGTGTTCACATTCACAAAGTCATAAAGAAGCAATTTACAAAATTACCCATAGTCCTGTCAAGGAATTTAGACGCCGATTGATTGAAAAAAGGCTGCTTGTCGTGTAACAATGCTGAAAAGCGGGTTTTTGTTTTTCATAGCGGAAAGCTATTCGGCGCAATCGATACAACCGTCAAATCGCTCACGTTTTATATGGCCGGTTGATTGGATATGCGTTTTTATATCACTATACTCGTTTCTATACTATATGAGGAGAGGCTTTTGCCCGATATAGTGGAATATTACGAAAAGGCAGGAATAAAAGGGAACCTTGTGAATCCCGTCAAAGTGACCCGGAGGCAATATGATGAAGGCCGTTAGTGAAACATCGAAACCCAACTGGTGGGAATGGGCCATTGTGGGCGTATTGTTCGTAATGGCAGTTGTTTGTGCCCATGCATAATATCCTTCTGTTCCATTTCTAAGTTCAATAAGTGAACCGAATTTTGGCTGTTTTTATTTTGAATTGAATTTGCCGCACCAATCATCAGGATTCACATTTGGCCACCCTTTTTCGTTTTGTATTCTTCCGCCTTCGTCGTAGGGAATACCAGCGTGTTGCACAACTGGAGGCATTACGCGGCACTGGCCATAATTTGCGTCATAGAACTCACACTTAGAACATCGTCTTTCTGTGTTACTCATAAACGCCTCCTTTCAATGTTTCTTTTCTTCGCCCGCGAAAAAAGACAAACAACAGGCAAGGTGAAAATCTCCCGCCGCCAAAAACCTTGTTTTTAATGGGCAGGGTGAGAGTTGAACTCACGACACGTGGATTTTCAGTCCACTGCTCTACCACCTGAGCTACCTACCCGGTAAATCCAAATTATAACCACTGATTTCACTGATTTACACTGAAATTTTACCAGCAGGATGCTAAAACTCAAAGATTTTTAACCGCAGATTACGCCCGCCAAGGGCGGGTGTTAGTCAGTGTTTTTTTAAGTCAGTGTGTGTCCGTGTATGAAAATAAAACTGCCGCGAGGCCCTTCTATCCCGCGGCAGTAAAAATCAGCGTAATCTGTGTAATCTGTGGTTTTATTTGGCGAAGTTATACACGTCGTCCTGTGTCCCGTAAAGGCCATCCCAGCCGGCTGACAAGAGGATATAACCATCTTCATTGTGTGGCCGTGGTGTGGATGTAATCTTGTCATTAGTGATAGCAGTAAGGAAAAATCTGGGGTCTGTAAACATTGGATGGTCGGTTATTTTCGCAACTCCACTCTCCCAAGGACATCCAAGTTTTGTGATTGCATAGTTGTCATCAAAATTGTAAATGTTGATATTGGCGGTTGTAGTTAAGGGGTCAGTAGTAGTGTCATGGGCAATTTTAGACGAGTCGGCCTTGTAATATAACACCGGCATACCTACCTTTTGCCCTGCCCGTGCTGGACAATGTGTGGCGTTTATAGTAGCTTTTTGAAAGACATCGCCAATAACCGCGTTTGGGTAAGTTGAAGGTGTTGACGCTGAGCCATCATCGGTCTTGAATGCTGCTGTTGGGGCATAGAAATTCACACCAGTAGTAATGACCCAATTGTATATATCCTGAAGACGGTAGGCCTTGACACTATCAGATTCGACATACTTGGTTCTGTTACGCAAGCTTGCCGCTAAATCCAGCCTGGAGGGAGAGGCGCCTGTGTATAAGGTCGGCGAGCTTATATAACAAAGGTCAAACAGATAAGTGGTTGGTTGGCTGGCTTGGAAATTTGACAGTGGACTATTGCCCATTCCATCCTGACCTAATAGGGCCTCGCATAATTTCATTGCCCCGCAGTAACCAACGGGTGTTGCATTGGTATCTGTTGCACCTGAATCGGGGTAGGTTTCCTGATGGTCGTTGCGATATAGTTCGAGTCCTTTGCTGATTTCGTGGAACTGGCCCTGCTGGACTACGACCTTGGCGTATCTGCGGGTCCTTGCTAACCCCGGCACAAGGACGCTCATCAGGATAATGATAATGCTCATTACCGTGAGCAGTTCGATGATTGTAAACCCTTTTGTTTTTGTAGAGGTCATTTTGGTTCTCCTTAACGACTTAAATATCATAACGTTGCGCGCGGAAACAAGACCGCCACACTCTATAGCCAGTATACTTTATGGGACGCACTCTGTCAACCTTTTTACCTGTGAATTTGGGTGGATTCGACCCTCCCCACCTGCGGCGGGTAAACGTCGCGCTTCGTGCTATGGAGACTCCTCGGCTACGCTCCCCCTCGAATAGCTCCCCGGCCTACGGATTGCCGGGGCAGGCGGGGCGGGTAGGGAGTGCTATTTGCCGGAATCTTGCCGAAACTTGTCTCGCCATTTGTTATAATAGGGGGAAATAGGCCGTGAACAAAAACACTAAGATATTCGGGATTGTAAGTAAATGAAGCTGGAAATGCGAGGACAGATGCGGCTGGAGCAGCAGATGAAGCTGGCTCCGCATATGATTCAGTCGATGGAGATACTCCAGCTTCCGCTGCTTGCGCTTCAGGAAAGGATAGAGCAGGAGCTGAACAGCAATCCGGTTTTGGAAGCGGACGAATCAACAGGGCAGGAGGAGACACCCGCTGAGACCAGTGAGCCGGAGGTGCAGGTCGAGTCCAAGAGCCAGACGGCAGAGGACGACAAGGGCGATGACCGGATGGATGAAGAGGTGCGGGATTATATTGAGCATCGTGACGATTATCCGATACCTCGGTCGGACGAGCCGGACCCGAAGCTCGCCGCGATTAATAACACCGCCGCACTGCCGCAGTCGCTGCACGATTATCTCGAAGACCAGTGGCGAATGGTCGAAGCGGACGAGCCGGTGAAAAAAGCCGGCAGTATGATTATCGACTACATCGACGACAAGGGGTATCTGTCGGTTCGATTAGAGCAGTTGCACAGCAATGACCGGACCGATTTTACGCTTGAGGATTTGCAGAAGGCGATTGTGTTGATCCAGGAGTTAGACCCGCCCGGCGTCGGGGCACGCGACCTTAAGGAGTGCCTGCTGATTCAAATCAGGCAAAGCAGTGAGGATGTCAGCTTTGAGACGGCCCTTGTTACCAATCACTTAGAAGAGATGCTCGAAAACCGGCTGCCTGATATCGCGAAGAAGATGAATTGCACTATGGAGGACATTAACCACGCGATTGAACGGCTGAGCAAATTCGATACGTCGCCCGGGCTGCAAATCGGCAGAAACCACAATCACCCGATTACCGCCGACGTAATTGTGGAATATTCCGAAGAAACGGGCGACTATACGGTTCGGCTGGTGGAAGATGGTTTGCCCCGGCTGCGCATAAGCGATGACTATGTCAAAATGGCATCGGCCGACAAGGTCGGCGAAAACGCAAAACAGTTTCTGCAGAACAATATTCGCTCGGCCCAGTGGATAATCGACGCAATACAGCAGCGCAAAAACACGCTGCTCAAGGTGACCCGTTCGATTGTCAATCGGCAGAGGGAATTTTTCGACAAAGGGCAGTTGTATTTGAAGCCGTTGCCTATGGCGAAGGTTGCCGAAGATGTCGGTGTGCATATCGCCACCGTTTCGCGTGCGGTCGCGGGCAAATATGTGCAGTGCGAATGGGGCATTTTGCCCTTGAGGAAGTTTTTCAGCGGCGGCATCGAGGATACGCAGGGTAACGAGAAAAGCTGGGAGGCAATCAGGGGCAAATTGCAGGAAATAATCGACGCCGAAGACAAAGCCAAGCCCCTCAGCGATGACCAGATTAAAGCCAAACTTACTGAAGCGGGTATCACGGGCCTTGCCCGGCGGACAATCGCCAAATACCGAGGCCTGCTCAAAATACCCCCCGCCCGACTTCGTAAAAAATACTGAAAAATCGCTGTTGACCGGGCAAACATATTTGATACTATGTGAGTATATAATCACATAGTAACATTTATGGGAAATGAATATGCCTGATTCGAAAAAACGACTGTTGTTTCAAAAACAGGCCCAGGTTGCGCAGGCAATCGGCCATCCGCTGCGTCTGGCAATCATCGACTTTCTGAAAGATGGGCCGCAGTGCGTCTGTGATATCGCCGAATATATCGGCTCAGAGCGTTCCAATGTCTCGCGGCACTTGTCTCTTATGGTCGCCGCAGGAATCCTCGGATATCATAAAAAAGGACTGCAAGTTATCTACGAGTTGAAATGTCCCTGTATCCTCGATTTCTTCTCTTGTATGTCGGGCGTGCTGAAACAACGGGTCAAGGATGACAAAGAGATATTGAAAGTTCTTTAGGGCATAGGCAATGAGGATTCTGAAGTGGACATTGCTTCTGATAGCTGCGGTGTTGCTGTGGGGCCTGATTTACTGGAACCTGACGGCTTTTGGAGAATGGATTACATATTCGCTGCTGAATATGCGACAAGGCGGGCATTTAAGCTCGGCGGTTGAGTTTTTTATTTTTGAGACGCCTAAAGTTTTGATGCTGCTTGTGCTGATTGTTTTCGGGATAGGGATTGTTCGCTCGTTTTTCACGCCTGAAAAGACAAGAAAGATTCTCAGCGGCAAAAGCGAAACCGTGGGCAATATTCTGGCTGCGCTTCTGGGTGTGGTTACGCCTTTTTGTTCGTGTTCGGCGGTGCCTTTGTTCGTGGGTTTTGTGACGGCCGGTGTACCGCTTGGCGTGACATTTTCATTTTTGATTTCAGCCCCGATGATAAACGAGATTGCGTTAGTGATGCTTTTCGGGATGTTTGGCTGGAAGGTCGCGGGGCTTTATATGGGAGTTGGTTTGTTAATCGCCATAATCGCCGGCTGGATTCTCGGCAGGTTACATATGGAAAATCACATAGAGCCTTGGGTTTTCGAGGCCCAGATGGGCGAGGTGGTCCAGGAGGACGCGATAAACTGGGAGGGCAGGATTCGCTATGGCTTAAACGCGGTCAGGGACATTGTTTCAAAGGTTTGGATTTATGTAATTCTGGGGATAGCGGTCGGCGCAGGGATTCACGGTTATGTGCCTCAGGATTTTATGGCGTCATTTATGGGTAAAGGGGCGTGGTGGTCTGTGCCTGCCGCGGTGCTTTTGGGGGTTCCGATGTATTCGAATGCCGCGGGGATTATACCGATTGTGAAGGCGCTTTTAGAGAAGGGGGCCGCGCTGGGGACGGTTCTCGCGTTTATGATGGCGGTGATAGGGTTGTCGCTGCCTGAGGCGATTATTCTGCGGAACATATTGAAGCCGAAACTTGTTTTTACGTTTTTCGGCATAGTTGCCGCGGGGATTATAATTATCGGTTATCTTTTTAATATCTTGCTGTAGGGATTTGAAGAATGAAAAAAATACAGATTCTTGGCTCCGGCTGTCCAAAGTGCAAGGCGTTGGCGCAAAATGCTGAGACAGCCGCGAAGGAGCTTGGCTTGGAATACACACTGGATAAGGTGACGAACATAAAAGAGGTTATGAAGTTTGGAGTTATGACGACGCCTGCGCTGGTGATAGACGGAGAGGTCAAAACAGCGGGTAAACTGCTGAACATACAGGAGATTAAGGAGATGCTGAAACCATGAATAAAGCCGCGAAGTTGATTATCGTTATTGTTCTGATAGCGGCCATCGCGGGCGTGGCGATGGTGAAGAAAACGCAAAAGGGTACAGGTGCTATCGTGGTGGAGGAAGTTAATAAGCCATACGCGACGATACAAGGGAATTTGCCCCGGCTTTTGGATTTGGGGGCGGATAAATGTATCCCGTGCAAGATGATGGCGCCGATACTTGAGGAACTTAAAACCACGTATAACGGCAAGCTCCAGGTGGATTTTATCGATGTCTGGAAAAATCCGGGTGAGGCAAATAAATATAAAATAAGCGTAATCCCGACGCAGATATTTTATGATTCATCCGGCAAAGAGCTGTTTCGTCACGAAGGTTTTTTCCCGAAGGAAGGCATTATCGCAAAGTGGAAAGAATTCGGGGTTGACCTGGGCGGGCCAAAATGATTGAGCGGATTTTTACAAGTTTGACGCAGGCGGTAGAGGGCACAGCGGCCATAGCTATCGCCGCCTCATTTCTATGGGGAGTATTGAGCATTTTGTTAAGCCCCTGTCATCTGGCAAGCATTCCGTTAATCGTCGGCTTCATTGATGAACAGGGACGGATTTCGACAAGGCGAGCATTTTGGATTTCTACACTGTTTGCGGTTGGTATCCTCATTACCATAGGAGCAATCGGAGCTGTTACGGCGGCAGCAGGGCGGATGATGGGCGATGTAGGAAAATACGGCAATTACTTTGTCGCTCTGGTATTCTTCCTCGTTGGCTTACACCTGCTCGATGTAATACCAATGCCTGTTTCAGGGCCGGGACAGGTAGGTATGAAACGTAAAGGAATGCTGGCCGCTTTTATTCTCGGCCTTGTATTTGGTGTTGCTCTCGGTCCCTGCACGTTTGCGTATATGGCCCCTATGCTTGGGGTAACGTTCAAAGTGGCACAAACGAATTTGTTATATGGAGCGGCGCTATTAATGATGTACGGTCTCGGCCATTGTTCCGTGATTGTATTCGCGGGGACATTTACAGAGGTTGTCCAGCGGTATATGAACTGGAATGAGCGTTCGCGTGGCGCGATTATTTTAAGAAGGGTATGCGGAGTCCTCGTTATTTTTGGAGGACTCTACCTGATTTATACGGCGAATTAAAAATAAGGGGATACGGATGAAAGACGGCATATCAAGACAGTTATCTTTTTTAGACAGGTATTTGACCCTGTGGATTTTTCTGGCGATGGGAGTAGGTGTCGCATCCGGTTATTTTTATCCCTCGATTGTTAATGTCTGGGACACATTTCAATACGGCACAACTAATGTTCCTATCGCCATTGGTCTTATTCTGATGATGTATCCGCCTTTGGCGAAGGTGAAATATGAGGAACTGGGCGGGGTCTTTCGCAATTATAAGATATTGGGATTGTCGCTGGTTCAAAACTGGGTAATCGGCCCGGTCCTGATGTTTGTTCTGGCGATAGTGTTTTTGAGGGGCTATCCGGAATATATGGTCGGCCTGATTATAATCGGGCTGGCAAGATGTATCGCAATGGTTATCGTCTGGAACGACCTTGCCAAAGGCGATACGGAATACGCAGCGGGCCTTGTGGCGTTTAATTCCATTTTCCAGGTGTTGTTCTTTTCCGTTTACGCTTACGTATTTGTAACGGTTTTGCCGCCCGTTTTCGGGTTGGCCGGCAGCGCTGTCAATGTTTCTATTTCCCAGATTGCCAAAAGCGTTTTCATTTATCTGGGAATACCGTTCATAGCGGGCATTGTTACAAGGTTTTCTTTGATAAAGATTAAAAACAAGGATTGGTATCAAAATAAGTTCATTCCCAAAATCAGTCCCATTACATTGATTGCTCTGCTTTTCACAATCGTGGTGATGTTCAGTATGAAGGGGCAGTTTATAGTTTCTCTGCCTGTTGATGTTCTTCGTATCGCTGTGCCTTTGCTCATTTATTTTGTGGCGATGTTTTTTATCACCTTTTTCATCAGCGCAAAGGCAGGGGCCGGCTATGCTCAATCGACAACCTTGTCTCTTACGGCCGCCAGTAACAATTTTGAACTGGCAATTGCTGTTGCTGTAACGGTTTTTGGCATTAACTCCGGTCAGGCCTTCGCGGCCGTCATAGGCCCGCTCGTGGAAGTTCCCGTAATGCTTATGCTGGTTAAAGTCAGTTTGCGGATGCGAGATCGGTTCTCCCCTCGGTTCTTCGGCCATTGACACAAGGCCGGTTCGCCTCTTATAGTATCCCTTTTTGCTAACCGTATTTATTTTAAGAAATGAACAGCGAAAGGGTTATTTAATGGATCCAGCGATTTTCAAGGCATACGACATCAGGGGTATTTATGGCGAGCAGTTTAACGAGGAAGATGCGTGGAAGATTGGTTTTGCGGCGGCGCGTTTTCTGCCCGCTCTTCTTCACGGTTTTGACAGGGGGCAGACCAACGCAAGGGCAATCTGCGTCGGCAGAGATATGCGGACACACAGCGAGTCGCTTGCCGGTGCGCTGATTGAGGGCATCATATCAGCGGGCATCGATGTTATCGATATCGGTATGAATGATACGCCTTTGGTTTACTTTGCGGTAAATCATCTTAGCGCCTGCGGCGGAGTCCAGGTAACTGCTTCGCACAATCCAGCCAAATACAACGGCTTCAAGGTATCAGGCCCCGGCGCAAAACCAGTCGGCGAAGATACCGGTCTCAAAGACATAAAGCATATCGCGATGTCTCTGCTCCATACCAAAGGCAAGCCGACAGGCACTGTGCAGAAGGTTGACCTTACAGAAGAATATAAAAAGCATGTCTTGAAATTCCTGCTGCCCAAGCTGCGGAAGCTCAAGATAGCCATTGACGCCTCGAATGGTATGGCGGGGAAAATGGTGCCTGCCCTGTTCTCCGGGCTGGGTTTGGAAATTATCGAGTTGAATTTCAAGCACGACGGGACATTCAAGCACGACCCGAACCCGCTGGTCGAGGAAAACCTTGCGGAATTGAAGGCAGCGGTCGTTCAGGAAAAGTGTGATTTCGGCATTTGTTTTGACGGCGACGCAGATCGGCTGATGATGGTTGATGAGACGGGCAGGACGATTGGCTGCGACCTGCTGACCGCGCTTATGGCGGGGTACTTTCTGAAAAAAGAGCCGAAGTCAACGATAGTTTACGACCTTCGCTCGAGCAGAGTAGTGGCCGAGGAAATCATCAAATTTGGCGGGACGCCCCGGCGGGAGCGTGTGGGACACGCGTTTATGAAAAAAGCGCTGCGCGATTCGCACGCTATTTTCGGCGGCGAGTTGTCAGGACATTTTTACTATCGCGATAATTATTGCGCCGACTCGGGGATGATTACTTTTGTTCATATGCTGAATATAATCAGTCAGAGCGATTTGCCGGTCAGCGAGCTGGCCAAACCGCTTCGCAGGTACTCCGCAAGCGGCGAGATAAACTTCCAGGTCGAAGACAAAAAGGCCAAGATGGACGAACTGGCGAAAAGATACCGCGACGGGCAGGTTGATTGGCTCGACGGCGTTACCGTCGGATTCAAGGACTGGTGGTTCAACTGCAGGCCGAGTAATACCGAGCCGTTGCTCCGGCTGACCGTCGAGGCGAAAACGCCGGAAATGCTTCAGGAAAAATTAAAAGAAATACAGTCGATGCTTGGCTCGCCGGTTCACCACGAAGAACCGAAGCCGCAGGAACAACCTGTGAAAAAAGCTGGTAAAAAGAAACCGGCAGATAAGTAGAGGAACGAATTATGGAAATCAACAGGAAAACGTTTAAGACCCCGAAAGGCCTTGTTGAAGGCGTTCAGACGAAATGGCCCGGCTTTAATATCCTGATTGTTACCGGCTCGAAGGGTTTTCTCGCCTGCCCGGCAATCGATGTTGACGCCTGCCAGAGATATGGCGTGGCCGCGGCCCTCGTCGAAAGCTCGCCGGCCAACCCGATTGGAACGCTTGACAGATTTCCTGACCGAAAGGTTACAAAGGTCAATGAAAAGGCCAAATCGCTGGGCATTAAGGAAGGTATGCCCGTTGCCGATGCCTTTGCGTTGATTGTATAGTGTCTGGCTGACTTAAGTTTTGGAGGGCACAAATATGAGAGTCACACACCTTCTCACACGGGTGGTCCTGTTTTTTATTTTTTCAAGTCACGTTTTTGCCCAACAGGGATTATCAGGCGATATCAAACCCAATCCGGCTTTGGCTGGCATAGATGAACTGTCGGTAATTCTCACACCTGCCGATTCCGAACCGAATGCCGATGGTTTGAAACGAGCAAGCATCAAAACGGAAGTGATAAGCCAACTTTATGATGCCGGTTTCAAAATCAGTCGTTCATCTGCGGATGCCCCTGAATTGAACATCAAGTTAACGGTTCTCAAATTTGAATCTATTGAGCAGTATGTAGTTTCAGTGCAAACGTCTCTGGTCCGAAGCGTTACTTTGGTGAATGGCGATGAGCGGTTTTCTGTTGTTGCTGACGTCTGGAAGATGGACTCCGGCATACGAATTATGGCGGCGGGGAAAATTGTCGATGAAATTCCCGTAATAGTTAGAGAACAGGTTCAGGCGTTTATTGCTTCCTGTCCGCCGATGGTTTCCGTGGAGAAGAAACCAGATGTCAATCAGCCCCGGCCGCAATCTCGCAAAGCAAGTGTTGATAAAGATACTAAACCGGTTAAACAACAAGCCGTTGAAGCGACATTTGTTGCCTCGAAAAACAGCCAGGTGTTTCACAAGGCGAGTTGTCCGTCTGCGAAGAGAATATCTACGGGTAATCTTGTGAGCTACGCTACCAGGGACGAGGCAATCGCCGCGGGTAAAAGGCCATGTGAACGTTGTAATCCCTGAATAAAATGATAACCGCACCAAACCGGACATCAAATTGGTTCGCGAGAGCCATTAGTGATACTGTTGGCGGGCTTGGTCAATTGCTTTGGCCCGCTAAGTGTGTCAACTGTGGCCGGCATAGCGTCGAAACCGGAAACGTCCTGTGCGGGGATTGCTGGGAGGGACTTACTTCTGTATGTTCTGCTGATTATTGCAGACGATGCGGCAAAGACGTAAGCCCTTATGTTGCTTGTGAAGGCGTTTGCCCGAACTGCCGGGGCGAGGAGATTGGTTTTGACGGCATTGCCCGCGCAGGTAGATATGCCGAGTCGCTGCAGGATATGATTCTGGCGTTCAAGAAGGACAAGACCGAGCTTGATTCGATAATGGTCTGGCTTGCGGATACCGCATTGCAGACAAGCACATTTTTTCAGGATATCGACTTTTTTGTGCCGGTGCCATTGCATTGGCGAAGGCGCTTTCATCGCGGCTACAATCAGTCGTATCTTTTGGCAAAGGGATTAAAACATCCTTCCGCTGAAATCAGCACTGACCTTGTCCGGATTCGTTATACAAAGCCGCAAGCTGAAATGCCAAGTTTTGCTGCACGGGTAAAAAATGTGAAGGGTGCATTCGCAGTCCGTTATCGGCATCCTTTCGCAGGCCGCAAGGTTTGCCTTGTAGATGACATCAAAACTACGAATGCCACGCTTAATGAGTGTTCAAAAACGTTGAGAGAGGCGGGCGCTGAAAAGGTTTTTGCCCTGGTGTTATCGGTTGCTGGTCAGGATGCGAGATAATTTTTGCGGGTGATGTTATTTCTGGCAGTAGTCGATGAGGCGGGCGATTTCGCTGCGAAGGTCTTTGCGGTGAACAATCATATCGACGAAGCCGTGTTCGAGCATAAACTCCGCGGTCTGAAAACCGTTGGGCAGCTCGACCTTGATGGTCTCGGCGATTGTTCGCTGGCCTGCGAAGCCGATTAACGCCTTTGGTTCGGCGATGAGGCAGTCGCCCAGCATCGCGAAGCTGGCGGTAACTCCGCCGGTAGTGGGGTCGGTCATGACCGAGATGAAGAATCCGCCTTCTTTGTCGAATTTGGCCAGTGCTGCGCTTGTTTTAGCCATTTGGCCCAGCGATACAACGCCTTCGTGCATTCTCGCCCCGCCCGATGAGCATATAGCCACGAGCGGCAGTTTTTCTTCGATTGCTTTTTCGACGGCTAAGCAAAGTTTTTCGCCGACGACGTAGCCCATCGAACCCATCAGGAAATTCGGCTCCATAACGGCGAGCACCACGCCTCTTCCCTTGATGAACGCCTTGCCGATTCGCATAGCTTCTTTTGAGCCGCTTTTATTTTCGTCGGCCTTTAGACGCTGACGATAAGTTGTTCCCCTGAAGTTGAAATCAAGCGGGTCGTTGCTGGTAAGGTGGTCGTGTGTTTCTTCGAAGGAGCCCTCATCGACTAAGTAGCTGATGCGGGTAAGTGCGTCGATGCGGAAGTGGTAGTCGCATTCGGGACAGACGTTGAGGTTTTTCTCGACGGCGCTTTTGTAAAGCATATGCTCGCAGGCCGGACACCGCGTCCAAAGCCCGTCGGGCATTTCCTTTCGCTTTTTGAGCGAAAAGCCGTTCCATTTCGATTTCGCTTCTTTTGCCATAATCGCCATTCAGGTCCCGTCCACAGGATTCAGCGATTCTACCAAAAGAGCGGATCATTTTCCAGAGGCAATTATCGGCTTACCGGCAATGAGCCGTTTTCGGAAAGAATAGAAACGAAACGCAAGAATAAAAAGCTACAAGCCCTTTAACCAGTAGTCGCACATTATCGCCAGGTCTGCCTCATCGACCGTGCCGGAGAAGTCAAAATCCGCTCCGTCGCAGTCATTATCCAGGGTGCAATTGTCGTCCCCCATTTTTACAAAACTTCTAAAAAAAGCGACCCCGCCTCGTGAGGAGGCGGGGTCGCCTGAAAAACTCTCGTTACCTATTCTGGTCAATCATTATGGTGCGGTTGTCCGATAAGGCGAGTAGATAACATTAGCATCTACTGCATCCCCAGTAGTGAACTGGTTAGTAGGTGCATAAGGTCCGGCTGCATCGCCCCACCAGTTACCCACGGCATTGACATCTACAACAGTATGGCCGTGGTATGACACTTGAGTGGGATCAACAGTCCCGTTGTATACACCGTAGGTGGTATTGCCAGATATGGAGTTGTTCGTGCCGATAGTGATATGATTTGCATCAAAGACACAACCATAAGAAGTACCACTATTATAGTTTTTAGGAACCTTGATCCAGACACCGTATCCACTCGCAGAGAAAGTGTTGCTCTGGATAGTTACCTTGCCTTCATCAATGGTGAGGTTAGCAGAACCTGGTGCAAAGGAATCGCTCTTTTTCTGACCCTGGAATGTGATACCAGTTCCGGCGCTGTCTCCGGTGGCGTGCAGTGTTCCTATGTTGTGGACGGTATTACCCGTTACTAACACGTCGTTCACATCGGAATCTTCCTGCTGCTCATACCATTTGCCGGTAGAATCGTTGTAGGGGTAACTCGGAATAAAGGTCAGCCAGGAGTACTTCAAATACTGGGCGGTGTTATTTTGAATGGTAACCGCATGAGTACCCAAGCCCTTTGCCGCACTGTGAATTTGAATGCCCGTGCCGACACCACCTTCGTTCCCAACAGTGCTCCAGGCGAGCATATCGTTGGCATCACCATTGAACGTGTTACCGCTAATCAGGGAGTCGTCGCTCAGCTTGACGGCAAAAATACCCGTGCTCTCACCAGCGATGTAACTGTGGAACACGTTGTTCTGTATGGTGTGGCCTTTTGATGGGGCAGCAACATTGTAGCCCCAGATTGCAGTTCCGCCAGGCCCACTCGGAACACCCGCTTGTCTACCACCAATGAGTATACCAGCATAGCTGGTGCTATTGGTGTCGATGACGCAGTTTTTGATAGTGGAGTAGTTGGCGTGAACCCAAATTGTGCTCTGCTGTGGATGAGAAGCGTCATAGGCCTGAGAGCCATGATTGATGGTGAAGCCGTCGATAGTAACACTCTCGCCGCTTATTTCTACGGCCTGCTGGTAAAGAACGCCCGGGTCTATAACGGTAATAGCAGCGCCGCTCGCCGATACAAGCATAATGTTGGGCTCATTAATTACTATGGACTCATTATACGTTCCTGCCGCGATGGTGATAGTCACAAATGAGTAATTAGAACGTGCGGCACAGGCCTCGTTTATCTGGTCCTGGATGGTTCTCGAAGTTGTTGCTGATGCCGCAGCCGACCAGGCGGTCACATTAGGAATAATTGCGCTATCTTTTGTTCTTACCTGGTAGGTATATGTGGTATTTTCAGTGCGACCTGTGTCCGTGAAGTTTGAATCAGTTTGCCAAGCGGACAAATTGGTGTTTCCAGGAGGTGCAGATCGGTAGAATTGATACCAGACAGGAACAGAAGCATCGGTCGCGATTGTTGCCTTCATTGCGATAGCAGTGGGTCCTATGGCATGAGGGGCTATCGCGAAGGTCGCCGGGTTTGGATCGGGTGAAGTTACATCATGGCCGGTAACTGCGTTTGCCTCGGCTGATTCAGCGGTATAATTTCGCACTAATGCGTTATCGCGGGCTTTTACGGTGTATCCGTAATTAGTATCAGGAGTAAGGCCGATGTCTGTGAAAGTCGGCGAGTTCTGCCAACCGCTGTTGTGACCGGTAACGGTCTTATTTCTAAAGTAGTACTGCACCGGCCCCTGGGCATCAGTTTCAGTTGTCGCGGTCATTGTAATTTGAGTGTCGCTTAGTGCCGCAGGTCTGCTTGCCCACCCCGGCGGGTTTGGATCGGGACAAGTGGTATCCGCTACTGCGTGAGTAGTTGCGTTTGCATCGGCTGATGCGGTGGTTACATTCGGCACAGGCGCTGCGCTGTCTCGGGCCATTACATTGTATGTGTAAGTAGTATTAGAATAAAGACCGCCGTCTGTCCAGGTCGGCGAGGTCTGCCAACCACTGTCGTGACCGGTATCGGTAACATTTGTAAAGAAGTACTCTACAGGGGGAGAGGTAGCATCAGTTGCGGTTGTCGCAGTCATTGTAATTGCCGAATCACTTATTGCATTAGGTTCTCCACCGGCTGCCCACGTCATTGGGTTTGGTGTAGGCGGAGTTGTATCTGCGACAACAGTAAACTCAGCGGTAACGGTCATGTTGCCATACATGACAATAGTAAGCGGATTATTGGTGTTGTTTTTTACCTTGCCGATCCATGAGAGGAACGACCCGCCCGTAGCGGGATTAGCCGTCAGCTGAACTGTTTCACCAAAGGAATATGTGGCCTGGTTCGGGTCCTTACTGACACTGCCACTGCCTTCGATATTGATTGTCAGCGTACACCTTTGATAACTATGATAAGGTTCTTCTTTCAGCCATTCATTGCAGAAGATTTCCAAATCAGCTATGTCCACCGTGCCTGACAAATCGAAGTCGGCGCCGTCGCAGTTGTTGTTGCTTGCGCAGTCCGTATTCAGCCAGCGTTTGGCGAAAAAGGCAAAATCAACGAAGTTAACACCATCAGGACAAACCAAATCGGCGGGTAGTATCTGCCAAAGCAGTTTTGGGTAATTGGTGGTTTCACAGATGTGCCATACATCATCGAAATCCCAGCCGGCATCGGTAAATGTGCTTCTCGTCATCATTTCTGCTGTGGTCTTGCCCGTTCCGCCGGCGCTCCAGGATTGGCCGCTGGTGTTAGTGTCCCAGAATGAATCCGTGGTCTCCTGCTCCTCTCCATTATCCCATCCCAGTAGTCCGCCGACGAACATATACCCGGACACGCTGCCTGATGAGTAGCATGTGGTAATAGTGCTGTAGTACTCTTTCAATCCCACCAAGCCGCCTGCATCATAGTCCCCGGTGACCTCGCCCGTGGCATAGCAGTCCGCGACATCGCCGTAATATACACATCCAACCAGTCCGCCAAGGGAATCTGAGTTATACCCGCCGCTGACGGCGCCTGTCGAATAGCAGTCGCTGATATTGCCGTAGGACTCATCGTTGCCGGTAGGGCCGATACCTCCCACCAGCCCGCCGAGGTCGTATGAATCATCTCTGCCGGTAACAGTGCCTGTCGAATAGCAATTGCTGATGTCGCCCTCGCTCCAGGACTCATCGCCGCCGGTAGAGTCGATACCTCCCACCAGCCCGCCGAGGGAATTTGAGTTATACCCGCCGGCGACATTGCCTGTCGAATAGCAGTCGCTGATATTGCCGTAGGACGCATCGTTGCCGGTAGAGCCGATACCTCCCATCAGCCCGCCGAGGTCGTATGAATCATCTCCGCCGGTAACAGTCCCTGTCGAATAGCAATTGCTGATGTCGCCCTCGCTCCCGTACTCATTGCTGCCGGTAGAGCCGATACCTCCCACCAGCCCGCCGAGGTCATATGACCCATTTCCGCCAGTGACGGCGCCTGTCGAAGAACAATTGCTGATGTCGCCGTTAACGATTTGCCCCACCAACCCGCCGAGATACGCTGAGCCATTCCCGCCGGTGACGGCGCTTGTCGAATAGCAGTTGTTGATATAGCACCAGTACTCATAGGTGCTGGCACATCCCACCAGCCCACCAATATACCGGGAGTTATCTCCGCCGCGGGTAACACCCGTCGAATTGCAATTGCTGATCCAGCCGCCCTCGTCAGAGCCCTCTAGATATCCCACCAGCCCGCCAACATAGCTGCGTCCGGTTATGTTTACATCGACAAGAGAGACATTTTCAATTATCCCACGGTTATCACCGAAGACGCCGATATAGTCGCGGGTCGGTGCCGTGTATGTGAAGCCGGAAATCGTGTGCCC
>Ga0187878_1000576_pt1 | contig 40786 bp, 40 predicted proteins | sample June2016WEW_17_1_FD_132979 | JGI IMG/M metagenome (GOLD analysis project Ga0187878, IMG submission 132979) | Peatland microbial communities from SPRUCE experiment site at the Marcell Experimental Forest, Minnesota, USA - June2016WEW_17_150 | ecosystem: Environmental > Terrestrial > Soil >... | reverse complement strand
CGTTTCGTCGGGATGCCCATGAGCTGCGCGGCCTGAGGGTTGTCGCCGATGATGTACGCGTTCTGGCCCAGCCGGTGCCGGTTCAGGAGGAACCAGGCGACGACCGCGAGGGCGATCAACCAGCAGAACGGGATCGGGATGGTGCCTATCTTTCCCGAGAGCAGCCAGTAGGAAATGGACGTGTTGGCGTCGACGAGCGGGTACTGCCGTCCGTTTACGAGGATCAGCGTCAGGCCAAGGAACAGGAATTGGGTGCCGATGGTGACCACGAGCGACGGAATGCCGATGATCGTAACGATCAGGCCATTGAACAACCCACACAGAGCTCCCGCGGCCAGGCAGGCCACGACTCCGAGCTCGACGCTTCCGGTCGCCTGCCAGGTAAAGACGAACCCGACAAGGCTCAGGGGCATGATCCCAATGAACGAGAGATCGATGTCGCCGGCGATTATGACCATCGTCAGGAAAAGGGCGACGACGGCGAAGTACGGGATGGTCTGGGCGTAGGCCAGGTATATCCGGTCGCTGAGGAATGTTGTGGGGGCTCCAATGATGAAGGCGAGCCAGAGCACGAGGAATGCGACGGTGATGCCGATCTGGGAGGCCCAGGCGTTGGTGAAGGCCGTGATGGGGCTGCGGCCCCGGAGTTGTGCTACCGGCGCGACGGCATGATTCATGCGTGCTCCTCGCTCGAAACCGTCGTGGCCGGGGGCGTCGCGTCGCCTCTGCGGTAGCGCTCTTGTTCCGTGTAGGCGCCTGTCGCCGCAACTTCGCGCATGATGTCCATGAGCTCATTCAGCGAGTATCGCGAAGTCAGGAACTGGCCGGCGACGCGTCCGCGATCGAGAAGGACGATCCGGTCGGAAACCGAATACACGTGGAAGATGTTGTGGTCGATGAAGATGGCCGACTTGTGAGCGGCTCTGATGCCTTCCACGAAAGTCAGTAGCTTCTCGGTTTCCTTGAGCGACAGGCCCATGGTCGGCTCGTCGAGGATGATGATCTCGGCCTGGAAATGGAGCGCCCGCACGATCGCGAGGCCCTGGCGCTCGCCACCGGACAGGCCCTTGACGTTCGTGTTCGGGGTCAGCACCGCCGAGGTGAAGCCCATCGACTCGCCCATCAGGTCCGCCGTGGCCCGCCTCATGTCGTCGACCTTGAGAAAGCCGAACCGGCCGCTGAGAGGACGGCCCATGAAGATGTTGCGCCACAGGGGCAGCTGATCGGCGAGGGCACGCTCCTGAAAGACGGTCTCCACGCCAAGCGCGCGGGCCTTATGCACATCCATGTCCGTGATGCGCCGGCCGCCGAAGTAGATCTCGCCTTCATCCGGCTGGTGGACGCCGGTAATGATTTTGATGAGCGTCGACTTGCCGGCGCCGTTGTCGCCGAGCAGGCCGACGACCTCGCTCGTCCCGAGCTCGATGCTCACATCCTGGAGAACGCGAACGCCCCCGAACGACTTGGAGATGTGGCGAAGCTCCAGACGCTTTACACCCTGCTCAGCCTCCCCGGCGGTGGGCTCGAGCGCGGCGAGGACTGGTTCAGTAAGAGCCGGCTGACGAGCGCTCTCGCGCTCGCCAGCCGGCATGCCGTTCCCGGCAGTCGGAAGAGACATCTAATTAGCGAATCTGAGCCGTGACGAGCGGGGCGATCGCGGCGATGTTGGTCTTGTCAACGAAGCCTGCGCCCGTGTTGATGAACAGGCCGCCAAAGCCGTACTTCTTCTCGAGGCAGAGCTGCTCGATGCCGAAGAAGCCCTGGAGGTACTCCTGCTGGTCGATCACCAGACTGACATAGCCATTCTGGATGCCCGTCACGGTGGCCGGCGACATGTCGAATCCGGCGGCAAAGACGCTACCGGGCGCCAGGTTCGCGGCCTTCATGAAGGTCGGGATGGCGGCGGTGAGGTTGCCGTGGTCGATGAAGATGGCCTTGACGTTCGGATGAGAGGCGACATAGCCGGTAAAGGTCGCCGTGCCCGCGTTCGGGTCGGCGTTCGTCGCGGTATCGATCTCGTAGTAGTCGACCTTGAGCCCGGCGGCCGCGAGCGTGTCGGTGATGCCAAGGGTGCGCTGTCCGCGGCCAGCCTGAGCCTTGAGGCCCCAGACGAAGACCTCGTCGCCCGACTTGAGGTTACCGCGCTTGATCGCCTCTTTGGCGAGCGAGGCGCCCGCATCGTGCAGGACCGCGCCGGTGTAGCCGAGGCCGTACGTGGCTTCCGCCGTCTGCAGCTCGGTGTTCATGACCGTGATCAGCATGCCTTGCTTGACGGCGTCGGCGATGAGCGGGTCGAAGGAAGCGTCGCCTGGATGGCCCATGATCGCGAGGCCATCAGGCTTGGAGGCGACGGCCTGCTGAAACTGGGTGATCATCGTGGCCGGGTCCCAGTTGGACCACAGGTAGTTGACGTCGGGGCCGAAGGCGGCCTGAGCGGCCTTGGCGCCGTTGTAGACGACCGTCTCGAAGCTACCGCCCGGCGCCCCACCGGGAAAGAAGGTGATCTTCATACCGCTGCAGAACTGGGCAGCAGAGCCACCGCCTGTGCCTGGCGAGGTAGCGGCGATAGCGGATGTGCCGGGAGCGGCGCTGGCCTGAGTACCAGCAGTGGCAGGAGCGACGGCGGTGGGCGTGGCGGTGCTACTGCCGCATGCGCTGATAACCAAAGCAACTGCCGCTAGCAGAAGCGGCAATCTCGTCAAGGGTCTGGACATTCCTCTTACACTCCCCAAGCTGACGTGTCGGATTGTAGGTGGCGGACCCATCTTCGACCGGCTCGCATCGGGCACCGCCTGATCGTGGGCAAGAACGACCTCCCTTCTGCTTTCGCTGCAGTGGTCCAGGGTGCAACGGGGAGCGGGTCCCTGACGTCGCGTGCAGGCGAAACCGAAGCTACGGCGTTGGCGCTGGTCAAAGATCGGGCGACACGGCGCAACCGTCCCGATCAACCGACCCATCCTCGCTCTTCCCTGAGCTTCACAACCCCGGCTCCAATCGACGCTACCCTGGAAACATACGGGCGAAATCCGGTCGCCCGTGTTTGGGCCTCGTGCGAATCTTCTCCTGGCGCCGAATTCGGGGTGCAGCCGGAATGTTGCCATGTTATCGTTCCCGGTAACGTTACCGGGAACGATAACAGCCTAGCATCGCCGTCGGAACCGAGTCAATAGGCCAGGCCGAGTTGCGGCTCGCGCGGCTTCGCCCAGCACGCGCTCCGGCATGCTGGCCTCTGCCGCTCAAGAGATGCCGCTATACGTGCTCTCGCGGCTCCACGACGTCAAACGGCGCGCCACGTCCGGCCGCCGTCCGTCGTCGCGACGACGTAAGCACTGGTCCAGCAGTCTGGGACGAAGCCCGGGCAGCCACTCAACCCAATCAGCGCGGTCGCGCTTGCAGGGCCCGTCAGTGTCATGACCTCCACCCCGGTCGGAAGGCCAGGCGCGGTTACGGTCGTCCATGTTCGGCCACCGTCGGCGGTTTCGAACACCTTCCCGCCAATATTGGGCGCGACCCATGTGACCAGGCCCACCGAGGCCATGGCCGGGTTCACGGCAGAGCTCAGGTCCAGCGCCGGACCGGTTGGTCCGGCGAACGTAGCCCCGCCGTCGTGACTTACCAAAAGCAGCAAGCCCGCATCGCTGCCATTCGAGGGCAGGCTGATGAGCGGCACCTCAAGGTCTGAGCCGACGATCACCGGTTCGCCCAGGTAGAAGCTGTTCGTGGCAGGCGCGCCGGTCGCTGGAACCGCAACCCAGGTAGCTCCGCCATCGGCGGTGTGGAGGAGCGAGTCCTCGGTGCTTCCGCCCACCACGAGACCAGATTGCGGGTTGACGAATGTTACGTGTTTCCAAACCACGTTCGCGGGTGAGTCCTGGGACGCCGGATGCTCAGCGAAGGTTTCTCCATCGTCGGCGGAGGTAAAGAGTGAAGAGAAGGCACCATCTGCCCCGTTCGGGACCGACACCACCACTGTTACAAGATTCCCGGGGCCCGGGGTGATAGCGACGCTGCTGGCCGGTCCAGGGGACCCGGCCTCCGCTGGCCAAGTCGGGACGAGATAGGTGCTATTCCAAGTGGCCGCCCCGGCCGCCCGGTTGTACAGGTGCACACCGGTCTCGTCCGGCACCGCGACCCACAACCGCCTATTCGAGATCTCGGAGACGTCGGCGATCGAGGCCGCGCCCACGCCATCCGGCAAGGCCTCGGTCGACCAATGCAAGCCGCCGTCGTCTGAGATCGAGAGCCCCGACTCGGAGATGAGCCACAAGGACGTGCCGGAGGCGCCGAACCGTCCTGCAAGAGCGTGCCCAGGAACTGGCGCAACCGAATATGGAGTGGCGCTGCCGGGGGTAGAGGGAGAGACGGCTGTCGTCCCGCAACCAGCCAATGCGGTTACGCTGGCCACGAGTAGCATTAGTTTCCCGGAACGCGTGAAGTTCTTGATCACAGCGTTGCTGCCGCCTTTCGAGTGCCAGACCTGCGATGTGCGGGGTGATCGGGTTGCCAGCGCGTCGAGTCCCGGTCTGGGCGCGGCCGGACCACGCAGGCTTGGGTGAGCCCGCCGCTCCCGTAACAACGTTCGCGGCTAGAGCTTAGCCCGTGGGCCGTTACATGGCGATAACGGCGATTACCGCGGGTTCTGGGCCGCCCGTGGACAAGAAGATCTGATTACGGCAGGCGTGCTATTCCGGATCCATCGCGCAGAGGTCGTGAGCTCGGGCGAGGGGTAGTGGCTCAATTTGAACCGCCCCTCGCTTGACTCCCGCACGCCAGCGGAGAGTACAATTCGGGCATGCCTAAACGCTCTCGCATGCCACGCGACCCTAACCAACTCGCCAAGGCCGTGGTGGACTTCTCAGTTGGCGAGAGAAAACCGGACCCCGAACCGCGCCAGAAAGACCCCGCCGCCGTCGCGCTTGGACGCAAAGGCGGACTGAAGGGCGGCAGGGCGCGAGCCTCCAAACTCACGGCCGAGGAACGCTCGGCGAGCGCCCGGAAGGCCGCCGAGGCTCGCTGGCGCAAGTAGGTGCGGCGACGCACCAATCTCCGAAGATCGTTCCCTAGCCGTGCCATACAGTTGTCACAGCGGTCACGCATAGTGTCAACATGAACAGATTGAGCACGGCAGAGCGAGCAACGATCATCCGGGCGCTGGTCGAAGGAAACTCGCTGCGGTCCACGTCCCGCATGACTGGCTTCGCCCGGAACACGATCGGCACCCTCCTGGTGGAGATTGGCCGAGCGGCTTCCGAGTATCAGGACCGGGTGCTGCGCAACCTCGGTTCGTCTCGGATCGAGTGCGACGAAATCTGGTCGTTCGTCTACTCCAAGGAACGCAACGTCCCGCCCGAGCATGAGGGGGAGTTCGGCTACGGCGACGTTTGGACCTGGGTTGCCATTGACCCCGATACCAAACTCGTGCCGACCTGGCTCGTGGGCGAGCGCGGCGCGGCCGATTGCACGGCCTTCCTTACCGACCTGGCCTCCCGGCTCCGCTATCGCGTCCAGATCACGACCGATGGCCACGGACCCTACATCCCGGCGATGGAAGCGGCCTTCGGTTCCGCGGTCGATTTCGCCCAACTCATCAAGTTTTACGGGACCGATCCGAACGAAGATCGCAAGTTCAGCCCGCCCGTGGTGCTGTCCGAGGAAGTGCGGATCGTCCAGGGCGACCCGGACCCCGGCCAGATCAGCACGAGTTACGTCGAGCGGCAGAACCTGACCATGAGCATGGGCATGCGGCGGTTCACCCGACTGACCAACGGGTTCTCCAAGAAGGTCGAGAACCACGCCGCGATGGTCGCGCTCCACTACCTCTACTACAACTTCGCGCGGCCGCACAAGAGCCTCGCGAGCCCCTACCCGCGGACCCCGGCTATGGCAGCGGACATCGCGGATCACGTCTGGACCTGCGCCGAGATCGCCGGACTCATCGACTAACCGCCGAGTGAAAGTGGCGCAGGGCCGCCATCCATCGCTCTATCCGGGCTTCTGAGAGTTCCTTCCAACGCCCGCTCCCGCTCTCTCTGAGCCAGGCGTCCTCCCCCCAAGTCGGCTGGTAGTTACCGCCAGCCATCGACTCGAACATCGCTGCGCTGTCAGGATCGGCCTCTTTGACCGATGCTACGCACAGCTTCTGCCAGTCCCTGATAGCGATCTGTAGGTCGCGAATGGCCGTCGCTTGTAGCCTCTCCTTTAGCCGCCCAATCAGACCCACGCCTTCCCCGAGCCGCAAGTCAATCAGTTCATCCATTCGAAGGTTCCGAGATGGGGCAATGGGTGCATGATGAGCGACCGTGACCGTGTTGCCATCGCCCACAACGACTGGCGAGAAATCGCGGGTCTGGATGCCCGAATGCGGCGGCGGAATCTGCCGCCGCCTCTCCCAGAGCCACACGGCCAGCGTTGCTACCGCCACGAGCCCGGCCAGAACCCACAACGCGAGAGCGAATTGCGCGATCACGAAACCGGCCGCCGTGAGCGCCAGCACCACAATGGCGAGGAACACGTCGAACAGTCGGGCTGACATGTTCGCCAGTCTACCGCCCTATGCGTGAGCGGTGCGGCATAATCGCCAGCAATGGGCGTCTCGTCGAAACCACCGCTAAAGCGTTCCGGTCTCTGCGTGTTCTGCGGCAACCACCGTCGATACACGCAAGAGCACGTCATTCCACAGTGGGTGCGGGACGTGCTCAAAACTGGCCCCGTGACCATCACCGATCGCGATACGGGCGAACGCCTCGCATATGACGAAACGCTGACGTTGGTGGTCAATGCGGCTGTCTGCGGGCCATGTAACCACGGCCCGCTGAATCGCCTGGGCGCGAGCGTCAGGACCGACGTAACCGACATGATCCTTGGCAATCCGGTCGTGCTGACTCCCGCGCGAGCGCGGCGGCTTGCAGCCTGGATCACCGAACGCGCGCTTCTCCTCGGACTCGCCAGATACGAGACTCGCGATGATGTAGCCATACGCTGGGTGGGCGACCGGCCAGCCGCGAGTTTCCGATGGCTCAATGAGCATTCGGCTGATTCTGTCCCCCCGCCCGGCACCCAGGTTTGGATCGCATACCTCGACGCCATGACCAACCTACCGGCGTGGTCGCTGATCGGGACGTGGCCCGAGAGCTTGAAAGAACCGGATGGTTACCTGTGTGCCGTCAGCATCGGCTGTTTCTTGTTCATCGCGTTCGGTCAGGACTTTCGGGAGTCCGATCACCATGCACCGGATGGCCGGTCGCTCGGGCACCTCGAATTGCCACCTCGATTCGGTGGCTACGTCGTGCCAATCTGGCCCGACCCGGACGAACTCGTAGTCTGGCCGCCCGCTTTCGGTCTCTCGACCGCCGACCTCCCGGAGATCGCCAGACTCCTGACGACCGCCGTCGTCCGACGGGAGACCTATCCGGCGCGGATGATCCGGATGCCGTGAGGGACGGCCCCGCCCGCTCACGCCCCCACCTCACCGTGGGCAGGGTGGGACCGGTTTGGCGCTCGGGCGAGGTGGGCCGTTGACAGGGCCTGGGCCCGTCGCGTACATTCTCGCGGTCTGCCAGATAGGCAGCCGTGCAAGAGGTGTTTCGTGCGCAATCTCGCTACTGCACCTAGGCGAACCGCCCGAGCGGGCGGCGGCCTTGTCGTGCTCGGGAGATCTGCGCCCATCGAGAGGTAGACCCAGGCGGGAGAGCCGCCGGATGAACCTCTGAGCCGTGGGCCAGATCGGGCCCCCGGCTTTTTTGATGCCCTGCGCAGGCGCCACGCGCCTCCGGGGCAGGCCGCGAGCCCAATCCCCTTCCAAGCGCTCGCGGTTCTCCTTACCGCGAGCCATGCCTTCAAAGGGAGGTGACATGAGTTACGCGGTTCTCGAACAGACTCGATCACCGGCCGTGAACCGGCCGATCATCCGGGCTCTACCCACGAGCGAGGCAGCGCTCCTTGTCGAGCACGCTACCAAGCGATTCAAGGTCGACCGCCGCAAGCCCCCGGTGATGGCCGTGGACGACGTCTCGATCCGGCTGGAGAGAGGCGATATCTACGGCTTGCTGGGCGCCAACGGCAGCGGCAAGTCCACCTTCATCCGGCTCATCAGCGGCTTGCTGACGCTCGACGAAGGCCGGGTCGAGGTCTTTGGCCACGACCTGGTTCGCGAGGAGATGGCGGTCAAGAGGCTGATCAACCGGGTCAGCGTAGATGCCGCCTTCTTCAAGAAGCTCTCGCCGGCCGAGAACCTTTCCTTCGCGGCGAGGTTGTACGGCCTGGACGCAGGCAAGGCTCGCCGCGAGGCGGTCCGGATCCTGGCCCGTCTGGGCATCGGCGAGAAGCGGATGAACCGGCCCGTCGAACAGATGAGCCGGGGCATGCAGCAGAAGGTAGCGATCGCCAGGGCCCTCCTGACGAGCCCGGCCCTGCTGCTGCTGGACGAGCCGACAACAGGCCTCGATCCGCGCTCCAAGCTCGACGTCCAGGCGTTCATCGAGGAACTCCAGGCCGACCATGACGCGACGATCGTGCTGACTACGCACGACCTCGCGGAGGCGGATCGGCTGTGCGGGCGAATCGGAATCCTGGCTGGCGGCCGGCTCACGGCGGAAGGAACGCCGGAACGACTCAAGACAAATATCGCGACCGAGCACGGCCTGGCGCCGACACTCGAGAGCGTGTTCATGAAGTACACCGGCCGCTCGCTCGACGATGACGTCGAGGAGAGCGAAACCGACCCGGCCGAATAGGCCGCAACCGACGAACGAAGCGCCGCCGGCCGGCGGCACCGAAGGGACACCACGTTGATTACCCACCGAATCGCCAACGACATCCACGGCGAGCGGCAGCGCGAGATCGCGCGGAGGCTGCGGCTCCGGCGCAACGACCGGGCCGCCCCGATTCCTCGACTCTCGTTCCGCAAGCGCGTCGGTCACGGCTTGATCCATGTCGGATGGATGCTCGCCGCCGACGGCCCACTCCAGCTTGCCGCCCGACGCTGAGGCGCCGGGCGGCAGCCCCCAGGCGGCCCACGGGTTCGCCACAGGAGATACCACCGTGATCGCACTAACTCGCGAGGCGCGTGCTGGTTACGCCTTCGTGGAGCGCAACTTCAACCTCACAAAGCGCTATCTCGGCTGGGAGGTCGCCTTCCTGGTCTATGCCGTCGCGGGCGCGCTGTCGGTCTCGCTGATCGGCCAATCGGTCGGCAGCACCAGGTTGCTGATGCTGCTCGTGGTGGGTGCCGTCTTCTGGAACTACCTGTCGGTGGTCTTCCAGTCCATCGGCGACACCATCACTTGGGAACGTTGGGAAGGGACGCTCGAGTACACGATGATGGCGCCCGTCCGACGCTCGGTGCAGCTGCTCGGGTCGGCGCTCTATGCGGTCATCTACGGGCTTATCCACACCACGATCCTGCTGATCGTGCTGGCCCTCTTCTTCTCGCTCGACCTCGGACGGGCGAACATCGGTGCAGCGGCGCTGTTCATGGCCGTCGGCTCTGCCAGCTTTGTCGGTATCGGGATGCTGGCCGCGATCCTGCCGATGATGTCGGTCGAACGCGGCTCGCAGATGGTCTTCGTGCTGCAGTCGTGCCTGCTGCTGATCAGCGGGGTATACGCACTACTTCCATCCACGATTGGCCCACTGCGATACATCAGCGAGCTGTCGCCCGCAACCTACGTGCTGCGCGGCGTCCGGTCGGCGCTGATCGACGGGACCGGGCCAGACTGGGGCTACCTCGCGATCCTCGTGGCGATGGCCTGCTTCTTCATCCCGGTCGGGCTGTGGGGGTTTGGCCGGGCCGAACGCTATGCGAAGCGCACTGGCAAGCTCAAAAGGGTTGGGTGAAGGTCCCTCGGGGTTGCCGGCACGGGCGGCAAGACCGTCATCCGGGGTGTCCGGTCGGCGTTGATCTGCTCGTGGGTGTGGCGAAGGGAAGCGGGCGTCCGGGCGGTTCACTATCCTGTAAGTGACCCGAACTACGGCTGACCCGCGACTCGATCGTTGCGATCACCAGGGCGGTTCGATGGTGGAGGGCGCGGACAAGCGATGACGAGGATGTTCCGCGTGAGTCAGCTCATCTACCGTTTTGAGTCGCTCAATGATCTCGATAAGTTCGCCGGTGCCGTTCCTTGGCAGGGCCGCTTGGGCGACTTTGATGTTGCGCTCGAAGCCGGGATGCTGACCGCCACGCCGCGAGTTGTGCTGACGAGCGCGCCATCGGCCAGGGTGGCGATCGAGCCTCATCTGCGAGCCTGGGAGATCAAGAGCCTGCTACGACCCGTGGGACACCACATCCGCTTCGTCTTGGAGAGGATCGAGTTCGCGGCCACGGAGCAACTGGAAGGCAGACAGAACGAGTTGACCCTGCGACCGGTCGAACGTCACGGTCAGTTCACCGCAGACGCGGCGATCAGCCGCGAGAACGCTTCCTACCCCCAACCCGACCCGTGGTTCTCAGCGACGCCGGTGGTCGAAAGCTTGCTCCATTGGATCGAGCCTTTCCTCCTGGGGGGCGGCGATCTGCTCGTGGACGCCTACCGTCTGCTCACAAAGGTCGAAGCGGAGTTCGGGGGACGGGCCGGGAACCGTCGCCGAAACGCAGGGAAGGCGCTGGGCATCGAGTTCGAGGTGCTGAGCAAGATGGGCGACCTAACAGCGCGTCCTGATCCTCGCTTGGCACGCAAGTTCGGCGCAAGGGAGTCTCAACCACTCACTGCCGCGGAGAAGGTATGGCTGCGCGCGGCGGCTGCGGCTGTCTTTGAGCGGTGCGGGCAGGTCGGCAACGTAGCGGCGCTGCCAGCCATCTCGATGGCCGACCTGCCTGAGATGTAGTCGGGCCGGCGTGCTCCACTCCCTTGACGGTCCTGCGGCACACGAAATCGTCGCCAGATTCCCGTTCCGGAACCATTGACACGGGCAAGCGGATACCGATGATCTGGCCGATCTCGCAGGCAAGTTGAAGCGTGTTGGGTAGTCGTGTGCTGGGCGACTTCCCACAGGGTCGATATTCACCCGGCACACGCTGGACCCAAGGTTGTGTCCCCAATAGCGCCATACTCTCGTGAGACTTGGAACCTCGCAACGACTTGCAGTCGGCCGCGACGAGTCGGGCGAAACGAGAGGGAGACTTCTTTGCCGGGTCGAGACGACCCCCTTGCCGGTATCTACGCCAAACTCCACCGCGCAAGAGCGCTTGCTGATGAACTCGCCCGAGCTGAGTCCGAGTTCCTTGCCACGGATCCGTGGCATATCGTCGCCGGCGAGGAGGACGGCTGGCGAGTCTACCGAGCCGTCATTACGGGTCAGCCACCGCTATCTCTCGGCGTGATCATGGCCGAGACGGTGCATCAAATGAGGTCGGTGCTCGATCACATCGCCTTCGCGACTGCCCGGCTCTGCGACCCCAAGGTGACCAAGTTCTACTTCCCGTACATAGACACAGAGGAGTCGTTCAAGAAGTGGGAGGCTGGCCACTCCACCAAGATGCGGGCGGAGCACATGGCCGTAATCCGGAGCCATCAGCCGTTCGCGCTCACCGAGGAACCACGGCACTGGATCAAGACACTGGCTCTCTTCGACAACGAGTCCAAGCACGCTCTGATCCGCCCGTGCTACGCCTACGCACCGAGCCGGTCCATCGCCGGCGACGGACCATACGAGTTCTTCCCGATCGAGAAGGTCGAGAACAACACGGCCCTGGCCAGGTGTCAGCCGCCCCCTGGCTCGCCCCATTCGTTCGAGGCACGACTCGAACTGGCGTACGGCGACACGGCGGGCCTACTCCGTCAGTCCATGTTCTTGATGTTCTGGTATCGGGTGAGCGAAGTCGTTTCCGAACTTCGACTCGCGACGCCGGAATGGTGCGGCCACCGGCCTATCGAGCGGCCGGTCCAGCCAGCATCGTAACCAGGGTCGGAGCATGCGCACCATTTCCATCCTCGATTGGTCCGCCCCGTTACATCAGCTAACTCTCGCGCACGACCTACACATCGAGGCAAGGGAGGGGCCCGCAAGGTGAGGTGCCCGTGTTGACGAACCGCGAGCTGGCGACGCTGATCTGGCTCGGCGCGCTCCTCCTCGTACTCATGGCCCGCCGCGATGGCCGGTCGATCCTCAGGGATCTCGTTGGCGCGTTCGTCCCGATCGCCCCACTGATCGCGGTCTTCGTGCTCTACGTCCTTGGGCTCGTGATTGCTGGTCAACGCCTTGGCTGGTGGAACCCCGATCTCGCCAAGGACTCTGTGATCTGGTTCCTCACCATCGGCTTCCCGATGTGGTTGAACGTCAAGGGCGCATCCGAGGATGGCTACTATCGGCGCACCGCGATTCGGACCATCGGCGTCGGCGCATTCGTTGGCTTCTACCTGAACCTGACCTCATTCTTGGTTCCTGTGGAGATGGCGCTTCAACTACTGCTCTTGATCGCCACCTGGATGTCTGTCATGGGCAAGCGCGACCCAAAGGTGAAACCAGTCAAGAAGCTGGGCGACTGGTTGCTCTTCCTGATCGCCCTGGCCCTCGCACTCAACACGGCCAACGAGTTAGCGACCAACTGGGCGACGCTCGACAAGGCGGAGACGCTTCTGTCATTCGTGCTTCCCGTGTGGCTGACGTTCGGTCTCCTGCCGTTCATCTTCCTGTTCAGCCTGTTCTGCAACTACGAGGTCGCGGCGACTCGTGTCAGGCTCTGTGCCAAGGCTCAGAGGGTGCCTTGGAAAGCGAAGCTCGCCATGGTGCTGGGCTTTCGCCTGAGCAACCACGACCTGCGTTCCTTTGGCGGGGGCACCGCGGATTGGCAACTCGCGCACGCTGAGTCACTCGGAGAGGCTCGTGGAATCGTCGCCGAGTACCGGAAGTCGCTGCGCGAAGCCAAGGCGGAGAATGGGACGGAGCAATGACGCAGGAACCGATCCGTCCATGGCTTATCACGCCTTCGGCCAGGTGATGCGCCACGCCAGATAGGGGTCGATGATCGCGGCGACCCGTTCCGCCACATTGTCGCGCTCGCTCACGTCGCCGATTTCCAGAAGGCTGCCCACAATCCCGCGGACGAAGAGGGAGTAGGGGTATTCGGTGTTGACCGTGGCACCCGACGGCCCGCACGCGACGTGGATTCCTACGAGGTCACCGTCCTCTTGCACTGGGTCCCAGGCATTGGCAAGCCCGACCAGGAAGTTGTGCCCCTCCCCTGGTCCAGACAGGGTCAAGCTCACTGCGCTTGTCTTGCTGACGACCCAGCCTTCCTTCGCTGCCGCGAAGGCGCGGAGCTTGATCTCGATCTCCGACATCACCGCATCGACGAAGCGCCTGCTCGGCGTTGACTCCGCATCCATGTTCGTGGCCACCTGGTACTGGCTTAAGCGGCACCACGCTTGGCGTTCGCTGTCTGCCGTCAACCGAGCGCACGGCTCGCGACCTGGCATTTGGCCCGATACGAGTCACAAGACGCCGGAAAGCCGGCGACTACCTCTCCCGGCAGACAATCGGAATCCATGCCTTCGACGTGATTGGCGAGGTCTATCTCGGCGGCGTCGAATCCAGACTCGACTAACGAGCGCGCCGGATCAGAGATTCGCCGGCAAGACACGCCCATCAGAAACGCCGCCCAAGGGAGGCTGATCGGCGCCGTCCGGCGGCATCAGCTACGGCAGCGTCAGCTCTGGGGCCATCGGCGCTTCCAGCGTCAGGCGGAACGGTTCGAGCATCTCCGTCGGCAACACGACGTCTGACGCCAAGTCTGCCAACCCATACCCGCGGGCCTTGTCAAGTAGCTCCAATGCCCGCGTGAGCATCTCGGGCTGTTCCGGATCACCGAGGTCGACCGGCTCACTGCGCCGCCAGCCCCTCCGGCTCATTTCCATCATGCCCCGTCGGTAGGCTGCGTCATTGATCCGCCCAAGATCTCGGGCGCGCCGAAGCAAGGCGGCCATGGACACGCCCCAGCGCAGCTTCAACTCGGCAAAGCGCCGCCAGTCAACCCTATCCGGAAGCTCTGGTTTGATTGCGGACGCCGGCATTAGGAAGGCGGCCGCGAACTGATTCGCCTCATCTTCGAGGGTCGGATCACCCGGCGAAGCATCGTGATGGGCTATCAGATGCAGGAGTTCATGGGCAGCGTCGAATCGTGATCGGTCAGCCGCGCCTTTGTTCGAGGTAAGGACCACGAAGAGCCGACCGGCGATATCACACGAGAACGCATCGAGTTCGTCCGTGGCGGCGGGGAGGCGAGTCACAACGACGCCCTTGCTTTCGAGCAGCCTCACGACGTTGGAGATGGGGCCTTCCCCCAACTGCCAATACTCCCGGACAGCGGCAGCAGTCACGGACGGCTGCGTCCCCTCGGCGACCTCCGGCATGTCGACTGCCGGAAGTCGCACCCGACGCAGCAGGACGTCAACGATCTCCGCGAGCAGCCGGACCTGGGCTCGCGCCTGCGTTCTGTCTCGCTTAGAGGTCGATCGAAGCGACCGGAAATGGACGTTCTGTTCTGGAAGATCCAGTTGCGGTCGACCCGCTGCGAAGAACAGCGGGGGCACGCCGAGCTTAAGCGCCAGCTTCGCGATCGTTCCGACCGTCGGGTGGCTAAGGTTCGACTCGAACTGCCCGATCGCCGCCGCGGTGAGGCCGACCTCTTTGGCAAGTTCGGACTTCAACAGACCGCGGAGTTCGCGCGCTTGTTCGAGACGACGTCCATCGAACAGGCGTCGAACGGTGGACAGCTCTTCCTGATTCATTCCCTCCCCGACTCTCCGGTGGTTGAGATGGCCCCCATTGCGGCATCGTCCAGAAGCGAGATTTCGATCGGCCCCACCTCGACTGCTTCTGGCAACCCAGGAGCCGGAGCATCCGGAAAGTCGACAAGCGGCTGCGCGGCGTCGTAGATCGAAATCCACTGAGACCAGGCAGTAACGTCCCGGCCATCGGTGCTGATTGGCGCGGCGAGGTAGATGCGGATCAGGCCGTCACGAGGATTCCCGAAGTGCGCGAGAACCCAGTTGACCGGGTTCGCGTCGCCCGGCTCGTCCCCCCATAGGAGCAGTTGGTGATTGCCTTCGGCCATCGCCGCGGCCGCAAGCGATCCGCGGGGGAACGACGTTGCTATGTGGTCGTCCGAGCTCCGCCCGACTTTGTTCCAGCGCACACGAAGGTGCTCAATCCGCAACTCGGGCCCGCGACCCCGCGACTCGAACTGGACCTCGGCGTCTTCCTCGAATGCACGCCGGAGACGATGCCCTGCCAGGTGGTAGACGATCAAGCCGTGCAGCAGGTCGTTGAAGCCCCGCTCCGGGTCGTAGACCTCTGCGGCGTCGGCGTATGCGCCGACCAGAGAGTCACGGAAGACGTCGCGTCTCCAACGGGTGAAGGCCGGCGGGCAGGTGTCTGGGTCCACGGCGGGATTGTAGCAGATTGCGCAAGATCGTGTACAGGAGTAAAGTAGACGGGTCAACGGCGTGCACGTTTGGTAGTGGCACAGACTGCTTCGACCGAGACGGCACGGCCAAGCGACGGGTCAACCCTGCGGCGGCGCTTGACAACGCCCACCGGCGTCCATCCGGCTTCGCCTCCACGTTACCACTACGAGGTAGTGCCGGCAGCGCGCCTCCCCGGACAAAAAGAAGCCGACCGTCGGTAACAGCGACGGTCGGCAACTACCAGCGCGGATGACTTTGACTCCACCGCCACCGGGGCCTGAACAGCCTACTCCGATCGATTCGCCGCTTGTTCCCGATTTCGACACGCAGAACGCCGACCTTGACGGCCGGCGCAAGAGGTAACCACGTGGCCACGAACTCGAACCCCAACGACGGACGCCTCGAAGGCGAGATTCGTCAGCGCTCACAGTTCCAGCATCCGAACGGCCATTGGGTCGAGCGAGACGCCCAGACCGGCCAGATCAAGAACGTGAAGCACGACGACAAACCGTTCAAGTACGTCCGCCGCGAACGGTAGAACGTCCGATCAGGGGGGCCAGCAACGGCCCCCCTGATCCAATCTGATCGGAGCACGACATGGCAACCCGTGTGAAAGTCGAGTGCGTCAACAAGACAAACCGAACCGACCCGCATGAGCGAATCAGCCACATCGGAGGCCGGAAACAGGACGGCAGCCGGTGGCGGCTGACCGAACCCGATGCAATAGTCGGAATCGAGGAAGGCAAGTGGTCGTTCTACGTCGAACGGCCAGCCGGCCACTATGTCGACGTGATCATCGCCACCCGGCTGGGCAAGAAGTACCTGAAAACCACAGCCGACGGCGAGCAGCCGGACAACCTTCTGTCTCTTCCGGAGTGCCCGGCTTAGGACGCCCAGCAGGCCCTCCACCCGCAAGCCCCCGCCTGCCCCAGGATGCAGGCGGGGGCTTCCACGTTCCATGGGCGACGCCCCGAACAGAACCCCTTGACCTGGTATCGCTGAGCCTGGGGCCGTCAGACTCCAAATCGACAGAAAGATCGCACCGCGAACCCCTTGACACCAGCCCTTCGACGCCGACACTCCCCCGGTCCTCGTGAAGGACCGCCAGGGAGTTCGTCAATGCTCGTTTCGGACCCACGGCTTGCGCAAGACGTGCGCGACTTCTGGGACAGCCTCGCTGCTGACCCGGCGGTCGTCGCTCTCTTGCGCTACCGCGCGGAACGGTTACGACCGCCCCGGTCGGGCGAGGGCGAGCCGTCCGCCGAACAGCTCGATCCTGCCTCACCTGACGCGGCCCCGGCGACGCCGGCGGAGCACGTGCGGGATGCGGCGTAGTCGCCATCAAGACAGGGCCATCGACACCGACTCCCTCCGCAACTGCGGGTCTCGACACGAGCACTCGCAGGGGTCAATGCAGTCACAAATGAATAGTGAGCCGATAAGCGCACGTTTTGGACGGGCCGGCCACGATCAGGAAGGAGGCGAAGGTGGGTTACCTCACAGCTCTGGGGCTCGCTGAAACGGTGCCTCTGGAAGAAGCGGTCGAAACTCACTTCCGCGATAACTGCTACCCGCCGATTCCGCCTCGCATGGCTCCCGTAGCCATTGCGGCCATCGAAGCTGCACGCGCCGGAGACTGGTCTCGGATTCTCGAGCTCCCGGCCGGCGTGACGACCTGGGACGGCGCCACGAACGCCGACGTCCGGACCTGCATCAGCAACCTCCACCTCGCCGCATTTGTCGATTACCAACCCGCGACGGAGACCGCGCGTCCCGAGGACGAGCAATCGCCGAATCGAGGCGAGGCTGCGTTCCAAGAAACCCCCCGTGAGGCACCACAGCAGGGCGTAGAGCCCTTCCGTGCCATTTTGCGGCCCACTGGCCGGAAGACAAGATCCGAAGCCTCTACGGGCGCTCGCGCCCCACAGACCGCAACCCGATCCGAGGCATCGAGAAGCGAGTCAAGCCCGACTGCATAAGTCATCGGGCGAGGACATTCTCGGAGAAGTGGCCCTCCCGTTCCGAGAGGTAGTGGAACGGAGGCCGAGAGAGCCGGCGACCGTGGCGAGTTAGGTGCCAGCGGGCTTGGAGCATGGCCTCGATTGACGGCCCGTCGGAATCGGGTCAATCCAAGGGCATGGACATGCTCCCGTGGCTCATCGATCAAGCAGGCCGGGGCCTATGCCTAGGCCTGCTTGCGTCTCTTCTATGGAGCCTCGCGCAGGGATTGGTGCCCATCAAAGAAGCCCCATCTCATGAGGGAATCGTCGCGCATACGCGCGCGCGGGCCCTGGGCTCCACAGGAGTGCCGGACGGCCTGGCTCCCTCCGCCTGCGTGCTGATTCGCGATGGCTGGCAAACCACTCGGTCCGAACAAGAGCCAGAGCCCCAATCCCTCCTTCTCTTCGACCTGTACGTGTTTCTACGCCGCTCATGGGACGACGGCTATGAAGCTCGCCAGACCACTCGCGGCCTGATTGGCGGAGGAGCAGGCGAGCAGCCGAGACCCAAACGAATCGTCAAGGCGGCAAGGCAGTGGTCCAAGGAGACCGGCACCGGAGGCGCCACTGCGGACCGTCTCCTCGACCAGCTCATCGAGATCGGAGTGGTGGCTCAGAGCGTGGAGACCGCTCACTCCGCCGGCGACATTGGTTGGCGGCTGCTCCGGCCCGAAGAAGCCGCTCCGCTGTTCCAACGGGAAGTCGGGGTCGGCATCGAGCGAGGCGGGGCCGCCCAGTCAATGTAGGTCGGATGCCCCCTAAGAGCCGGACGGAGTGGGCTTGGGTTCGAGCCCAAGCTCCCGCAGAACAGAGTCGATTTCGCCACTCGACATCCGACGTGCCTTGTAGATGATGCGTGCCAGACCAATGATCTGGTCGCGGTACTCTTCCACGAGAACGTCAGCTCGATCCCTGGCTGCTGTTAGGGTCCGCAAGACCGACGCACCTTGAATCTCCCGGAGGCTCTCGGGGGCACCGTGGAAGACTTCGAGACTGAGCCCTCCCGCCGGAGCATCCGGGTCCATTCCCTCCGAGAATCGGTCGACGGCCATCGAGGTGGCCATGAACACATCGTGCGAGTTGCCGGAAGTTGGCTCGCCCAGGATGAGCCTCTCAGCAGCAGCCCCCGCCAACAGGACGACTATCTGGTTCATGTGAACGGAGGCCCGAACGAAAGCGGTCCTGTCGTCATCACCAGTGTCGAAGCTCGTATAGCCGGCATGCCTCCCGGTTATGGAGAGGCCTGTCACGCCCAGTCCTAAAACTCGGGCAACCGCCGCGTGGGCACTCTCGTGGAGTGCTTTGAGTTGCTGATCGCCGTCCCAGGCGGTCAGAACGCCGACGGCGGCGGGCGTGACGGAGACCGCTACGCGACCCTCACCATTGGCAGGCCCAACCTCTGTCGGAACGTGGAGCGCCAACCCGTCCATACCCGCCTCCTCTTCGCTTGACTATCGAACCCGCAGGCCCGCTCGATGCCCGCGTCGGCGACGCGGCTTTGGCTCCTCCGTCTGAACGCGACCCAGGAGGCTGTGCGCGAAGCAGAGCGCCTCCTCGAAGTTCCCGCCCCCGCTCCCGATCCACCTTTCAGCGCTGCCGGTCTGGTAGCCGACCGCGACCCACGAGTCGCCCCGCGAATGCCGAAGGTGGACCGCGACTCCGGGCGCGGCCAGCAAGAAGCCGTTTCCCAACCTCATCGCGTCGATGCCGTCGATCTCCATGCTTCGAACTTACAGCTCGTCCGGCTCATTGGCCAAGTGGCCAAATCGCTCCGCGAAGCCCGGCGGAACTGGTTTGTGGTGCGCGCAGGCACGATCGGCGGCCGGATTCGGCCCGTTAGGCGCGGCGAAGCTCTGGCGGCGATCAGCGTCCGCTTCGAGTCGAGCCAACAGCCGGCTCAGGCATTTCGTCGCGGGCTGTCGACGATCGGCATCCTTCGCGAATCGGGCACTCGCGGCAGGCGGGCGCCTTTGGCGTGCAGATCAGCGCTGCAAGGTCAAGCCAGGCATGGAAGTAGTTGCGCGATCGCCGACCCATCAACCGCGCGGCTTCGAGTATCTGTTGGTCGCGGCGAGCTTCCCCCGTAACCTGGATTCCAAAGTAGCGGGCGACGACCCGCGCGATCGTGACGTCAACCGGCATCGGGCCGCGGCCGACGATCCCGGTCTTGGCTGCGGCGACGACATACGGGCCCGCCCCGGGCAGAGACCCGAGACTGTCCAGCCAATCCGGGACCACCACAGCCGCGCGAGCGAAATCCAGGATGCGTCGATTTCGCCAGTCGAGTCCCAGAGGTCTGATCGCAATGGCGACCTCGCGCTCGTCCGCATCGGCGAGGGAGCGAAGCGTTGGAAACGTCTCGAAGAAAGCCCGCCACAATCGGCTGACCTGCTCCGCTCTCGTGCGGACAAGCATTAGTTCCGTGACCACGAGCCGGTAGGGGTCTCGCTCCTGCCGCCAGGGGAAATCGCGCCTCGTGCCGCGGCCCCACCTGAGAAGCGCTCGGGCATCACGTCCGTGCACAGTCCGGTTCTTGCCCGCTGATCTACGGCTGTCCAATTATGCTCGATACCTTGATACCTGTTTGATGTCTGGATATCCTGACATCGATGAGACAGAGTCTATTCGCCGCGAAGAAGGTCCCGATAGGATTCCCAGAGGATCAGTATGAGTGGCTTCGTGCCGAGGCTTTTCGTCGGCGCATTCCGATGGCACAGCTTGTCCGCGAGGCTGTCGATGAACACCGGGAGCGCGTCGACCCGCAGTTAGTGCTGCCCCTATTAGAGAAGCGCAAGTGAGGATATTCCCGGCCGTTTGGCCCACCGAGTCGAGCGCAGGCGGCGCGGTCTTGGCAAGCGAACCGCCGAGGCGCCCCGTGGCCAGGCCACTTCGCGGACGCTACCTCCTCCCCACGCACCGCCACCCGCTTCCGGACAGGAGCGACGCTCACGCCGTCCGGGAATGGCTGAGCAAGAGGCCCGGCCCGAGCGCAGTGGACCTATTCTGCGGGGCAGGAGGCCTGAGCCTTGGCCTCAGGGACGCCGGCTTCTCGGTGCTGGTCGGAGCTGACTCTGATCCGTCATCGGTCGAATCCCATTCGGCCAACCTCGGCAGCCTCGGCTACTGCGGCGACCTGTCAGATCACAGGGCATTCCTGGACCAGATGCGCGCTTGGGGTATCAACCGCGTCGATCTCGTCGCCGGCGGCGTTCCCTGCCAGCCGTTCTCGCGTGCTGGGAGATCCAAGATCCGTAGCCTGGTTGACGAAGGCCGACGACCCGCCCTGGACCCACGTGCCGGCCTGTGGCGCAGTTTCGTCGAGATCGTGAGAAGGCTCCAACCCCGGGCCGTGCTCCTGGAGAACGTCCCGGACCTCACCGTTTGGAACGATGGGGCGATCCTCGCTGGCATATGCCAGGCACTCAATCGGCTCGGCTATCAGACCGATGCCATGCTCCTCAATGCCTTCGACTACGGAGTTCCACAGCATCGGTCGAGGCTTATGGTGGTGGCTACCAGGCCGGGCCTGAGATATGAGTGGCCGGCGGCATCAGGCCGGGCCACGGTGCGAGATGCGATAGCGGATCTGCCCCCTGTGCCGCCCGCCCACGTCGAAGACCGGATTGGCTACGACGGTGCATCCACCGGGCTGCAACAGCGTCTCCGCAACGGCGTGACAGAAGAGGACGCCGCCTGGATCTACGACCACGTGACACGCGATGTGCGGCCCGACGATGCCGAGGCCTTCTCCCTGATGTCGGAGGGAGGGACCTACGCAGACCTTCCGGCCAGGCTCCAACGATATCGGGCGGACATCTTCGACGACAAATACAAACGATTGACGTGGGACGGGCTGAGCCGATCGATCACGGCACATGTAGCCAAGGATGGCTACTGGTATATCCACCCAGACCAGGACAGAACCCTGTCCGTTCGCGAGACCGCCCGAATACAAACATTCCCCGACTGGTTCCGGTTTGCAGGCCACCGAAGCGCGCAGTTCCGCCAGATTGGCAATGCGGTTCCTCCGCTCTTGGCGGAGGCCGTTGGGCGACAGCTAAGGGTCACTTTGTCGGCGATCACGCGTCGAGGACGTCCTCACGGCCCTTTCCGTAGTTTCAGGAACGCGATCCTGCGCTGGCACGCCTCGAATGGGCGCGTTCTGCCGTGGCGAAAGTCCGGAGATCCGTGGACTGTCCTGCTTGCCGAGCGGTGCCTGGGCCGGGCCTCGGCCGACCGCATAGCAGTCGCGTATCCCAAGCTCGTGGCAGCGGCTGGATCGCCTGAATCAATCACTGCGCAAGGGTCGGCCGCAGTGGCTGATTTGCGAGCAATGGGGATCAGGAAAGCAACCGAAGATATCGCCTCGATTGCCGACGAGGTTGTGACGCAGCACGGTGGCTCCCTTCCAACCACCGAGCCGGGCCTGTTGTCGCTTCCGCGAGTCGGCGATTACCTGGCCTCGACCGTCCGTGTCTACGGGCACAACGTCCCGACGGTCATCCTCGACCACAGCTCGGCAAGGCTGGCGAAACGAATACGGGGCAGCCGCTTGCTGCCTGGCAACTGGCAGGCTCGGTTGGACTTGCAGCAGCTCGCCGGCGAGGAAGGGCCTGATATGGCATTCAATGCAGCCGTGTCCGACCTTGCCAACCTTGTGTGCCGGGCGACGGATCCACTCTGCCCGGACTGCCCGGTCCGGCTCCACTGCGCCACTGGCCGGCAAGGCCTCCCCTCGAAGGAAGGGCGCCGGTCATCCGTCAAACCACTGCCGATTCTCGATCCGGCCTAAGTGGGCCGATCAGTGGCAAAGCCCAGGTCCGCAGCATCGTTCAGGATCTTGATCGCCTGAATCGCCTGCTTTCGGCTCGGTCGGCGACCCTTGCGAGCGATGGTCCCGAGGCTGTATGCGATGGATCGCTGCCATCCTTGAAGGCTGTTGGTTTCCTTAGCCCAATGTGAGAGTTCAAGCCACGTCTCAGAGGGAATGGTTGCGACCCTCTCGATCATCTCCTGCTCCGCCGGATCGGGAGCGTCTATGGTCCCTTCGATAGCCCGATCGCGGGCATCCAGCGAGATCAACTGAGACGCGGGTATCTCGGCCACGGCGGGGATGTCGAGAGCCTTCACGGCCTCCCAGCATTCCTTTCGCTTGCACCATTCCGTGACGTTTCCACCCCTTGGAGGTCGAACGATGACCTCGCGAACCGCGGTGGCGATTTGCCCCATGACTCTGGCAAGGTCGGGCGAGAGGCCCTGCTGCCTCCATATACGGTCCAGATCCACTCGCTGCGCTGTGGATCGGCTCAGATATGCGATGGAGTAGGCAACGATGTTCGCGCGGTAACCGCCGAGGCTCTGGGCTTGGACGATCTTGTCGGTTTGTCGGAAGAGGATCGCCCTGGCAATCAACTGCTGGAAGTAACCCTGCGTCACCTGGAAGCGAGCCCGTTCGGCGAGCTTGACGCTGAATTCGCGAAAGTTCTTCTCGGCTCCGAGGCTGACCGTGTGCGGCAGACATGCCCAGGAGTTCTCGAACTTCGCAAGGTCCGTCTTGGTGAATCGCTGAGACGGTGGGTGGGCGACCTTGAACTGCTTTTGGAGAGCCGCCGTTCCCTGTCGGGCCAGCTCGTCCTGATACTGGCCGCGAGCGCGTTCGTAGAACCAGCGCGTTTGCCGTTGGGTTCCATCCGCGGCGGGGGCCCACACCGTTCTCGAATACCGCTCGATCTCTACGTGGAACGGGTCGTTCGCCGAGAAGTCCGCCTCGCTCACTCTGTTCTGGCTGTTCGCAGAGCGGGCGATCTTCGGCACAAGAGCGTCAAGGACCTCGTGCCTCACCACGGTAATCTTGGCTGCCACCGCCAGGGTCGAGAGATCGGCCTGATCTCTGCGAGAAGCGGAGTGAATGGATGCAGTCGTCTGGCCACCGTTGACTATCTGCATGTCCGACAGAGAGGCGATCCCGAGCCCACCCCCGGCGATAGCAGTCGTTCGAAGGCTGGAAGCCGTGATCGATATGCCGTTGTTGAATGCGAGAAAGTGGCTCGGCTCATCACGTATCGTGTCTCTGATCGCCCGGTTGACCTTCACTTTCGTTTGGAGGAAGGAACGCACATTGCGTTCCAGGAGCCGGGGACCGTAGCGGTCATAGACGTCTGCCAGAACCTTCCCGGGAATGACCGCCAGGTAGGCAGAGTAGTCACCGTCGCCAGACCCAGCGTTGACGCAGGGCAGCGCTTCTCCGCACAGCTCCACGAAATCAACAGAGATAGGCTCCCGCGTCATCCCCGACGTCATGGCCCGGTGGATTCTGCGTATATCCCAGACATGTGACGAGACCCGCAGCGGCCCGTCCATGGTCGTCGGGATCTGGTCGACCGTCGTCAGACCGTCCGTCAGGAAGAAGAGCCGTAGTTCAAGCAGAGAAGCCGCGTTGTCGGAAATCCCCAGGGCCATGTCGAACGCCGGACTCGCCTCCTCCATCGTCAGGTGCAAGCCCTGACGCGCCCGGTTGTAGAACTCTCGGAGGCGCTTCAACCCCGCCTCGACGTCCGCGCGTGGAACGGTCGCAGGAGGCTCGGCCCCCGTGTAGCGGGTCAGGAACAGGTCAAGAGTCGATGCCTCCTGGTCCAGGCTGTATCCGCTGACCTCGATGCCTCGGGCCTGGAAGTAGCAGGCCTCACCGTCATTGACCTCGCCTGCGTCTGTCAGAACGGAAATCATCCATCGGGTGAACAGGTCCGGTAGCAGCCCACCTTCGTCGCCAGACTCCGCGCTTAGCAGGATCTCCTGATGGAGATCAACAGCCCGTGCGGCCAGGTCGTCGACTTGCGTCACTTGACCGCCGCCGCGATCTGCTTCTGAAACTGGTCAACTGCCATCCGGTATGGCTCGCACGCGTCAAGAGACAGGTCGTAGGCGACCTTCCCAACGCCTGCCGGCAGCATCTGTTCGATGATTCGAGGGAACGTGTCTCCAACCGCGTAGGCGGCGACGTGCCTGACAGTGAATCCCGTGTCGACGTACCGGTCTGCCTGGACATCAAGGTAGCCTGCCGAGAGCAGGCGATCCTCAAAGGCAGGCGAGGCCCCGGGGGCATTCACCACCGATGCCCGGATGCTGGCCACGATCTCGGGCAGCGTCTCCGGGCTGTGCGAGCGCTCTTCGAGGCCGACGACCAGGAGACTGAGGAATCCTTTGGGCGCATCGAGCTGACGTTCGTTCGAGATCCTGACCGTGGCGGGCGCGAGTTGACGCGAGGCTTTAACCTCCACCGACCAGCCCGCTCCCTGGAAATCCTGGGCGCCGCCGAGGGGCCCGCGCCACGAGCGCACAGCCTCGGCGACCGCAACGGCCGGGGTCAGAAGCTCACGCAGACACCAGAGTTCGCCGTAGAGCCCAACCTGGGCTTCTGGCGATAGACCATTGGAACCAGAATGGTCGAGGAAGCGATGCCAGCATTCCAGCCTCACAGCCAGTGCATCCGATGCCTGGTCTCCGGTCGAGCTGGCCGCGACAACCGACACGAGGTCATCAGCCAGTTCCCCGAATATCTGGTTGTCTTCGGCTCGTGATGTGGCGATCGAGACCGTCCATGGCTTCTGCTCCATGGCAAACGGGGCCTCCGAGACGCGAAGCCCTCGAAGCTGGACGGCCTGAGCCAGGCTGGTGTGCGGCGGCTCGTCGAACCCGAGCGCCAGCACCCTTGAACCCGACGGCTTCTCAACGGCTACGTAGACGTCAACGGGGGCATCGACGGGTATGCGCTGCCTGAGATGGCCAGGGCCCACCGAGGCATCGCCCTCCAATCGCTCCCAGACCCGTTTGGAGATCAGTCTTCCGTCTCCCATCCGAAGTTGTTCTCCCAGTAAACCTCGTTGACAACATACTCAATCGGGATCATGGAACCACGCCCGGGGAAGCTCACGGCAAACCCAACCAGGGCCCGTTCTTCAAGGGGTGACGCGTCCAGCGGATAGACGAGCAGCAAGGCGCGCTCCGGAGGCCGCTGCAATCTCACGGCCCAGCCAACGGGGACCGTCGGGCGTCTGTCCGCCCGATGAACACCAGCCGCCTTCTGCTCCTCCCAGGTCTTGATCGCCTCTTCGAGAGCACGTTCCTTCTGGGCGTCAGTCAGATCGATGAGCTCGTCTCCTGGGCTGACGATTCGCCGGATGCGGTAGTCGCGTGTCGGGTTCTCATCAAGGCAGCTTCGCTTGACCGCTCCGACCTTGACGGGCCCAACGCTGACCTCTCGGCCCTCAGCGACCGACACAAGAGCCACGGTCCAGTTCGTCAGCTCCCCGGCAGCGGCCCGCGCCTGAACGAAAGACTCGATCATCCGCGAGTTGACGTTGATTGCCTGCTCGTGTGTCCGATACTCGGACAGGAACCGAATGACAGGATCGGGTCCTACGTTTCGCCACACCAGGGACGGTCGGCCTTTGCTTATCACTCGCCCGGAACTCACGCCAAGCCGATCCACCAGGCTGGCCGCGGCGGCCAGATTGGCAGCCACCTTCGAGTCTTGGAGGCTCAGGACCGTTGTTTCCGCCGTCTTGCCAGTGAAGCAGACCTTGATCGTCCGCCCGCGTCTCATCTTCGCAGGAGCAGTCACCATCAGTTGGTCCGGGCTGAGACGGACTCTGAGCCCGAACTCGTCGGGAGTCGAGCCGGACGCCACCATCTCGTCGAACAGGAGCATCAACTCCTCGTTTGCGTTCGTGATCTGGACGAACCAACCAATCAACTCGTCTGTCGTGTAGAGACGGCAGAGATCCGGATACCCTGGGCGAAAGCCGAACCAGCGGCCCATCTGCATCAGCGTGTCATACATCCTCGACGCCCGAAGGAAGTAGCTGACGCTCAATCCTTCCAGCGTCAAACCACGCGACAGCTTGTCACCGCCTACCGCGATCAGGGTCAAGCCAGCGGCTGAGTTCTCGACATAGTCGAGGACATCCTTTGCAGTGCCGTTGATCTGTTTGACCTGCATCCGCATCAACACGGGAAGTAGCTGAGCCTCCACGTCGATCCAGGCTACTGGCAGTTCCGATGGGAACTTCTCCGTCGTGGGAACGAAGTCGCGTTCCCAGAGATCACGCAACCGGGGCACCAACTGGTCGCGGGAGTCACCGTCGCCGTATCTCAGCCGGCGTCGGAGTTCGTCTGTCAGGTCTCGAAGTTGCTCGACGATCTGATTCTGAACTGCGGTGAAGCGCGTGACGTGCACCAGCATTGAGTTGTGAACGCTGGTCTGACCCCTCGCGGCCCTTGCTGCCGAGGCGAGCAAGAAAGCGTGGACTGCTTCCAGCAACGAGCCAGGTAGCGGACCTACTTCGAGGTCCTTCTTGTGGTGGCCCGGAACCCAGTCCTCGGAGTCATCGACGGTCCGAAGCACGGGGAGACCGTGCTCGGGCTCTTCAGTCCCCGATAGGTCACGGGTCAGACCAAAGACCTTCGCGGGTCCAATGTAGCTCGACGGAGGCCTGAGGTTCACGATGAAGCTCCGGGGAAACAACCCTTCCCCGAAGCCCTGTCTCGACTCATTGAACTGGCTCAGGATGTTTGCGAACGGAGTCGCCGTGTAGCCGACGTAGGCCTTCTTCTCGAAAGCATCGAGAAGCTGACGGATCAGACCGTTGATGGCGGATGGGTTGTATTCGTCAATTGGCTGACCGTTCTCGTCGATCGGCACGTCGCCGCCTCGGTCGGCGGTGTTGACCGAAGCGTTGTCCGCCTCGTCGTCAATGACCAGGATGGGCACGTCCCTTACAACCCTACGTCCTGTTGCCGGATCTTCGACCTGCCTGAGCGTCGTCGCCCAGCGATGGAGATTCACAAGGATCGACTTGTTCTTCTTCACCACGAGGAGGACCGGCTCCGCCCCACCTATCATCACGTTCTGAGTCTGAGCGACGTTGAGGCGGAAATCGCCTGAGTTGGCACTGCTGGTCAACGAGTGCACAATCAGTTCTCTGGCTCCGGGCATACTCCCGACACCGAACTTGATGTTCTGCCGGTTCAGGCGCATGCGCTTCTGGGTATCGAAGCCGAGGAAGCCTTCATCAAGCCGGACCTGCGTCTGGCTGCGTAAGCTGTTGTGCAGTCCGGCGAGGACAACTATCAACTTGTAGCCGGCGTCGGCCGCCTTGTTGATCAGCCCTATGTAGCTCGAAGTCTTGCCTGACTGGACGCGGCCAACCACGAGACCTCGGCGATCCCAGCTGCCACCCCGCCTGGGGTCTTCCAGGCGGCCGAGGATCTCATCTGCTACGTCGTCGAGCCGGCGCACAACGGGCCGAGGCCAGTTGAGGCGGGCTTCCAGGAACTTCTCGTAGCGATCCCAGAATGGCCATTCGATCTCTGGGCGGCGCGCCGCCAGCCACTCGACATGGCCCTTCGGGTCATCGAGGATTCCGCCGGCGGGAACCCACACCAGGCAGCGCTCTTCGAGCACACGCACAAGTTCCGCGACCGTTGTCTCGTCCTCAGGAAACAGGGTGCCCTTCGCCGCTATTACGACCTCGGCCATCTTCCGGATCTGCTCCATAGTCGGCGCATCGTCCAATCCCCCCAGCGCCATGCTCACGAGTCGTTCGTTCATTGGGCAACCCGCCTGGCGCCCCCAGGGTCTGCGGCGACAACGGCGGCCACAAGCTCCGGATACTTGTCGAACGGCTCAATGGAGAGCAGCATTCGGCTCGCGCGCTCAGGGGACATGCCAGCCGCGAACAGGGTGTCGCGAACCGCTGCGATCAGGCTTTCGATGTCAGAGGCCGGGCAGTCTTCCAGCGGCCCTGCCTGCCTCAGCCCACTCTCCGAATGGTCAATGGCAATCAGGGGCACTGGGACCGTCTCCTCGATCAACCTCAGCGACGCTGTTCTCAGGGCGTGAGGGGCTGCTTCGGCGAGCAGATTCAGAATCGCGGGGTGTTCACGGTTGAGTCGGTAGTGGATCTTTCCTCTGAGGTCTTCCCGATTCCAAACGAAAGCGGTTCCGGCAGTTGATGACCGCGCGATCGCCTTCCCCCGAAATCGGTAGACCTCGACCGCCCGATCGCGCGTAGCGCGCGCGATGCGGCGCAGATCGTCCCGGATGGGGCCCGGCGGGCGCGCGGAAGCCTTACGCACGTCGACCTGCCAGTCCTCATCAAGTGTGTTCGGCAGGTCTATCCGGATTCTGGCGAGCTTCGCGTGCTCCTCCTTCTGAAAGCCCAGACCAAGCCAGCTCCCTTCCACGATCAGTCGACGATTTCGGTACACGTAAAAGCCCTGTTGGGCATTCCACCCGCCCGCTCCCGCGCCCCCCTTGTGCTGATCTGCTGACAGCTTCGAGTGATGCGGGAGCACGTATGGCTTGACCGTGATTGCCTGCCCTCTGAACCAGAGTGTCTCCTCCGGCATCGCTTGCGTCGAGGCATCGGCGACCATGAATGGGTCCCATGGGGGAACACGGTTCCCATTGAGATGTATGGCAACAGAGCTCGGTCCAGACAGGAAGCGGTGAAACGTAACGCCAAGATGGCGCTCCATCTCTCCCTCCATGCGCTGGAAACGGTCGCGTGCGCGTGGGTCATCGACGGATGCATCTCCTACGACCCGGTCAACCTTCTGCCACAGGACGACAGTCCCGGTCTCCGACCCGGGCCAGGTCACCAGGTCGGACGTCTCGCTGTTCACAGATCGCAGCAGTCTCCACTGAGACGAGCGCACGACAACGTCGAGGTCCCACTGGCGGACCGACGTGTCGCCGGCCTTCCGGGAGGCGACCGTGAGCAGGCGACACTGGGAGAAGGACGCCGTCTTCAAGCCCAAGCCGAATCTTCCGAGGTCGGTCGTCGACCGCGCCTCTCGTGGGCTCTGAGAGCCTGCGCGCATAGCCTGCACGAGCTCTTCTGCCGACATCCCTTCGCCATCATCCCGCACGCGGAACCATGAAGCGGAGCCTGCCCAGTGGCAGTCGATCCAGACGTTGCGGGCCCCGGCGCTGAGGCTGTTGTCCACAAGATCAGCAATGGCCGCGGCGGTCGTATAGCCGAAGGCGCGCAGAGACTCGATCAGCGCTTCGGGTTTCGGCGGCGCAAGATCGAAATCCTCTTCATTCTCGACGTCTGGCATCTGTCAGGCGGCCCCCGGTCCGCCATTGGGCATTCAAGAGCCTCGGCCACCCTGCGCGGCCGCGAATGAGCCTACCAGCCTCGCGCGCGCCCTCGCACCCGACTTTCGTCCTGTCTGCTGGCTGCGGCCGCACGCACCTGCCTTGCTCGGTAGCAGAGTCGCCCGCCAACCGCGCCCTTGACACGTCCGGCATTCCGCCGAGAAGAGGGACGTCCACACCCGTTCGGAGGACCAGTCAAGTGCCCACGATCAAGCCGCCGTCACCATATTCGACTGACGCCCCGTGCTGCGGCGCCAGCGCAGCCAGCGGAGCTTTCATCGTCACCCAAACATGGCCGTGCTCGGCCGCATGCCGCTGCTGCGGCACTTCGTTCGTTGAGGGGACGGTCATACCTGGCGACAACCTCGATGCCGAAGAGGTCGTAAGGCGCGTCAGGAATCTTGCCCCGGGGCTGTCCGAGCGGGAGGCTTTCGTCGAACCGTGGGCCTGCCGGGCGCGGCTCCAAATCAAGGTTCTTGGCGACCAGGAGTTCACATCCGTCTCGGCGTTCTACGCCGACGACGCGCCGGCCCGCAGCCTGACTCCCGAGGGAGCAACCCGATGACCCCTCTGCCTTCCCTCGGCGCGACCATCCATCGCGCGGCCTTGGTGGTGATCGTCACGGCGATGGCCATCGGAGCACTGAGCATCGCCGCTCTTGCGCTCGCTACCTGGCTGGGCCTCAGGGTCCCTCCGACGACCGTCGTCGGCCTGGTCATCATCGTGCTGGTCTGGGCGACCGTCTCGCAGCACTCGGCTGAGAACAAGGCCGCGGCGGCGCCGCCGCAGATGTCTCACCAGCAGATGCCTCGGGCCAAGTGGGAGGACCTGAGAGCCGCAGCTGAGTTGAAGAATCAGGGCCTCATTAGCCAAGAGCAGTTCGACGCGTTATTGGCATCGGTGGTTTCTGGGCCGCCTGCCATACCGCCGCGACGACGGTGAGGTCATCTTCCGCCGTCTCGCTTGACAAGGCTGCGAAACAGGCGAGAGGGGAAGGGCAAGTGGCCAAGCGCGAGAGGAAGCTGATCTCAACTTTCCCTCTCGGTTCCTCTACCTCTTGCGCCGCGGCACCTCCAACGGGCGTCCGATGTCGCCGGCGATGCGCGCCCGAATGGTGGCATCCATGGCACAACTAACCCTGCCGGTCAGGGGCCGTATCGTCAGTCTCGACGTACCTCGGGAGCTTCGGAAGACGATCGCGCAGGACGTTTTGATCCAGACCGCATTCATGCGCAGGACCGGTCGATCAATCGCCTCCCCGCGCGGCTTCACTATGTCCCTTGCCCGAAAGGCCATCTCAGCCAGCGCCGACCAACGGGAGCGCGAACGCCGCCTCGCAACTCTTCACGAGCACATTGAGATCGCAGACGACATGTCCACCGACGCCGAGGAAATCGAGCTTGGCGACCTCTGTCGCCGCCTGTTTCTCGGAGAGGTCGAGGATGGCACCTTCATCAGCGGCGAGAGATGGGAGCGGCTTGCGAAGTCGGCCTGGTATGTGAGCGGTCACAAGCCGACTTTTGGGTGCGAGACCTGCGCACCGCTATTCAGCCAGGACTCGAAGATCGACTCGCTGATTGCCGACACGCAAACGCCAGAAGTCGTCCTTCGCATCCTCTACCAAGAGATGACGCTCGCCCTGCGAGGGGCGATGCCGCCCTACTGGCCCAGGCAGGCCGGCGGGCTGATCCACAGACCCAGGGGTCGGAGCATCCCGGACTTGTAGAGACCGAGACGGGGCGCTCATTACCCGGGCGGAGCTTCGCTTCCATCGGGAGAGTTGGTCCGTATCCTGCCCAAAGACCGTCTTACCGCTCGCGCTCGGCTGCGCCCAGCCGCATCCACGACGGCCTGAGTCTGAATGGCCTCCGGCGGAATCGAGTAGCGCGTATGGCGGCCCTCGCCGATGCCCGGTGCCTTTATCACGCCTTTCCGGATAAGCCTGACGACTGTGCGACGCGGCATCCCGAGACGTTCGGCGGCTTGCTTGGGGCTCAGCGTCGATGTCGTTGGACGGCGACGCAACGGCTGGGGATTGGCGACTCGCTCCTCAACCCATTTCCGGGGGATGCGGTAACGAGTCTGCCCCGATGGGCCAACGATTCGCTCGGCTGGGATGATCCGGTCTTCGAGCCCGCCCTCGATCTCCCTTCGGCCCCTCGCAAGAGCCTCCCCGACTTCGCGCGGCGACATCCAGTCGCGGCCCTCTTCCATCTCTGTCGGCTCTTGCTCGAACCCGAGCGACCGCGCGAGGGCAAGAGCCGCCTCTACTGGCGGCGTCCACCGAAAGATCGGCTGGCGGTCAGAGGTCAAGTCGATCCTCGTAACAAGTCTCCGGAGGATCGGCATGGCCAGCTCGACCTCCTTCGGTATGTCCGCATACGTCGGCAGCAGGTTGGCCGTGTTGCGAATCCCGGCCACTGTTTGCGCTACCCAATCGTCAGTGCCCCCCGGTGGATCAGGCGGGATCTTGGCCAGCGCGGCTACGCGCTCCGCGTAATCGGCGTCGTAGTCCTGCTCGCTGAGTCGGCCTTTCACGTAGGCTTTGGTGAGCAGGCCCATTTCCGAGTGGAGCTGCCTCCGCCTTGCCTGGTTCTGGCTGACCGCCTTCCGACGCGCCGGCGTCCTGGAAACACGCTCCATGGTCGCCACCTGGCCATCGTCGAAGTCCAGCCTGCGAAGTTGCCCGCTGAGGGCTCGAAGAATGCGATCCTCGCGAACATGCGTCCAGGGATGGTCCGGGTCCGCGCCCCGGTCGACAGGAGTCGTGGCGAATGACCGTGCCCGCGCCGCCTGTTGCGCACGGGGCCACGGGCGGGGACATGAGCACACGTAATACCTGTTGCTGAGGCCCCGATGAACGCTGTCCCTTCCGGACATTCGCGACCCATCGAATGGGCAATGGATCAATGAACGGAATAGCCAGGGCTGACGCCGTGTGATGACGGGTAGCCCGGCCGTCCCGCGATCAATGACGCGGTCGTAAAGGTCCGCTCCAACGGCGTCTCGATTTCGCCAGTTCGACGGGCGTTCCGGTGGCTTGGGCCAAACCCGCTTCCGACGCCCAGACGGATCAGTGGTTGCGATGGGCGTCCCCAGCAGAGCAATCCGGATCGACGTTTCAAACAGGCCCGTGACCTTCGTCAGGTAATGCCAGGACCGGCCGGAGTCCCTCAGTTCATATAGCTGGCGGAGCACTTCCATGGAGCGCGGCCCGTCAGACTCATCCGGAACCCAGTGCGATCGTTTGCGAGCCAGGGCTCGCTCATCGGGGTCCGTGTGCTCTCCAACGCGACCGAGTCTGACCCACCCAATAGGCGCGCGGCCCCAATCCATTCCGGCGGCCCGCGCCTCCCTGATGGCCTTGCTGGCCATCTGCGCGGTGCTCTTGGCCTCATCCTGGGCCTCCGTTGCGTAGAGCGCCGCCATCGCCCAATAGAACGGGTTATCCCAAGGCACAAGGTTGCGCTGCGCGTTGGAGAGCACGACCACTTTTGCATCAGCGAGAGAGCTGACGAGGCCCAGAACCCGGCCCGGATCATCGCGCGAGAATCTCTTCCAGTCGGCGACAACGAGGGCTCGAATGCTCGGATTTCCGAACTCGTCGGGTTTGGCCAGTTCCTGCACACGATCGAGTCCCGGCCTCGACCGCGCCTTCCGACCGCTTATCAGTCGCTCGGTGTAGGTCTCGACTATGCGCAGACCGAAGTAGGCAGCGGCCTCGAAGATTGCGGTCGTCTGCCATGCTTCGGACCACACTACGGACAAGCGCGGTCTGGGTGAGTAGCGCACAAGGGCGAAGGCAGGCACAAGCCCGTCTGGCAAAGGCGCAAACTGGCGCAGGTGGTCGACAAGCTTCCGGTGTTCTTCCGAACCCATTCGCGGTAGTGTATCACTCTGGACAATCGCTGACGATAGTGGCTGTCTCACCGGCGTCTACTACCCGACCTCCATCCTGCCCGGCTGGATGCAGCTGATCTCGCGCATCTCGCCGGCTACGTACGTGCTCGACGCCGTGCGGCGAGCGCTGATCGACGGCGCCTCAGTCGGTCAGCTCCTGCCCGATCTGTGGCCGCTGCTGGTCATGGCCTTCGTATTCATCCCGCTCGGGCTGTGGGGCTTCGGCAAGGCCGAGCGCTACGCCAAGCGCACCGGCAAACTCAAGAGGGTGGGCTGACGATGTCCGCGAACAATGACGCCGTCGGTAGCTCGACGGCGCCCCCCCACTCTTCCTGCGCCCCCGACGTGCTCAGGACCTGGGGCTGGGACGAAGTCAGGACCGTGGAATTCGCCCCGTTCCTGAGAAACGGCCTCTGGCCGGCACGCGTGGTCGCCCAACACCGCGGCCTCTGGCATCTGGTCGGCGAAGGGCGCGAGACCGCAGCATTCCCGACTGGTCGGTTCCGGCATAACGCCGACGAGGGCGACCTTCCTGCCGTCGGCGATTGGGTCGGCTGCGTCTCTTCGCCACAGGGCGACGCGGCGCGGATCGACATCGTTCTGACCAGGCGTTCCGCATTCCGGCGGCGTGCCCCCGGTTCTCGCCCGGGTGCCCAGATCCTGGCCGCAAACGTGGACACGCTCTTCGTGGCCACGTCGCTCAACGGCGACCTGAACCCGCGCCGCCTCGAGCGGTACGTGGCCATGGGTCGCGAGTCGGGCGCCGAGCCCGTCGTGCTGCTGACCAAGGCGGACCTCGTCCCGGACCCGATCGGTCCGGTGGCGCGGCTGGAGGCGGAGTTGCGGGTCCGGGCGGTCGCGGTCAGCTCGCAGACCGGCGCGGGCGTCGACTCACTGGCACCCTGGTTCGGGTCCGGGCGGACGCTCGCCCTCGTCGGCTCGTCGGGGGTCGGCAAATCAACTCTCCTCAACCGGCTGGCGGGCGAGGAGCTGATGGCGACGCGCGAGATCCGCGAGGACGACGCCCGAGGCCGTCACACGACCACTCACCGCGAGCTGTTCCTCCTCTCGAGTGGCGCGCTGCTGCTCGACACGCCTGGCATGCGCGAGTTGGGTCTGTGGGACGCGGACGAGGGAATCGACGAAACCTTCGCCGAGATCGTCGAGCTGGCCGCGGGCTGCCGTTTCGCCGACTGCAGCCACAGGTTCGAGCCAGCGTGCTCGGTTCGAGCCGCAGTTTCGGCGGGGCGGCTCGACGCCGCGCGGCTGAAGAGTTATCGCCGGCTCGTCCACGAACTGGCAGGCCAACCTTCCACCACACAGAGGCGCGAACGAGACCGGCGCTTCCAGAAAGCCGTCCGCAACGCCGCCTCCGACAGCATGGCCCGCAAGAGATACGTGGGTTGGGAATGAACTGAATCGATCGAAAGGACGGCTTGAGAGATGACGATCGATCCGGGTCCAATCGAGCCCGAGGCGACGGCGCGGACCGCGCCGGGCCGTCGTGACGAGCCGCAGATAGTCGAGTTCACCTCCAAACACGTCGCCGATGCAGCTCGTCTCTACGCGGCCGAGTTCGGGCGGCTGCGAGCCGACGTTCCAGCCTTGCCAGCCGACTTCCTCGACCCGGCGACCACGGAACCACTCCTCCGCCGCGCCATATCCGCCGGCCCGGCGGCCGCGGCGCTGCGGCACGGCGAACTGGTCGGGTACATGGCCGGCCTCCCCGTTCCGGGCTTGCGAGCATCCGGAACCTCGGTCTTTCTCCCCGAATGGGCTCACGGAGGAACCAGGACTGGCCGCTCGGATACCTACGATGCGATGTACACCTACATCGCGGCCCGATGGGCAGAAGCCGGCTCGCTGACGCAATGCCTGTCGATCCTCCCGGGCGATCCGAAGCTCGAGGGTGCGCTCGTATGGCTCGGCTTTGGGCTGTGCGTGGTCGACGCCGTTCGGACGCTCGAGGAAGTGCCGGTCTCAGCGACGCCGCCGGGAGTAACCGTCGGACAGGCCGCCCCGGAGGACCTGGATGCGCTGGTACCTATCGTTGCCGCCCATGACGCCTACTACGCGGCCTCGCCGACGTTCCTCATTCGCGAGACCAACGATCCCAGCCACGAGCTGGCGAGCTGGATCCAGACTCGCGGCGAGCAGGTCCTGTTCGCGCGGTCGGGTATCCGCGTCCTCTCGTTCATCTATCTCCGGCCCGCTCCCGACGATGTCTCCCGGGTCGTCCGCCACCCCGGCACCATGTCCATCTGTGGCGCCTACACGGTGCCCGAGGCGCGTGGGTCCGGCGTCGGAAGCGCCCTCCTCTCGGCGGCCGTGGCCTCGGGACGGGAGGCCGGGTTCGAACGGATGGCAGTGGACTTCGAGTCGGCCAACGTGCTCGCACGCCGCTTCTGGCTGCGAAGTTTCCGGCCGGTCTGTCTGACTTTCGAGCGCCACCTCGACGACAGGCTGGCTCGCCCGGGCACGGCACCATCGGATCAGCCTTGACCTCTCGATCCGACCGCTACATCCTGGCTTCGATGGGCAGCTTCCGAAGGCCGGGCCTGGCGTGCGGAGTCGCTTTCGCCGTCGTCGTGACCTGCGCGTCGTGCTCGTTCGGAGGTAAGGCGCCGACCGATCGGTCGGCCGCGCCAGTCGACACATCCGGGGAGACAGCGATGGCCGGTTTCGTACTCTCGAGCCCAAGCTTCGCCGACGGCGGCGCAATCCCCATGCGCCAGTCGTGCGACGGCGCAGACCTATCCCCCGCGCTGACCTGGCAGGGCGCACCGCAGGGAACCGTTTCGTTCGCGCTGATCGTCGACGACCCCGACGCGCGCGGGTTCATCCACTGGGTGATATTCGACATACCGGGAGGCTCCGGCGGGTCGTTGCCGGAGGGCGTCAAACCCGCCAACACTCTGCCGCAGGGTCGCAACGACTTCGGCCAGACCGGTTACGGCGGTCCGTGCCCGCCATCCGGCACTCACCACTATCGCTTCACGCTGTTGGCGCTTTCGTCACGCCTGGGCCTGAGCGGGACTCCGTCCGCGGCCCAGGTGCGCACCGCCCTGACGACGAAGATTCTCGGCCAGACGACGCTGACGGCCACTTACACCCGCCAGAAGTAGACGCCGGCCGCGACCTTTAGCGTGGCAGCCGGCTACGACGCCGCGGCCTCCTCCGCCTCGAGGCGCGCCTTGAGCGATGCAAAGCCCCCGTCCGCCGCCTGCTGTATCGGCCCCTGGACCATGGCCTCAAACCCGCCGAGGAAACCGCCGAGTGTCGCGTCGGCGACCCAGGTCGCACGCGTCAGCTTTGGCCCCAGCTCCGCCAAGTCGATCGAGCCGGTGCCGTTGATCGGGCCACCCATGACCGCACCCTCGATCGTGGCCGCCAGATGCGACGGTTCGTCGACATCGGTGATCTGCAGATCGAGGACTACCGTGATCGGCATCATCGCCGCCGGCGCAGTCACCGAGACCTTGTAATGCCGGTCGTCGATCTTCTCGACCTGCGTCAGCCCCGATGAATTCGAGGCAGCTGCCCGGTTGGGGTTGCTGATCGTGTCCCAGACGCGCTGGCGAGTCGCCGCGATCTCGGTTTCTCCGGACAGATGCATCGTTCCTCCTGGGCGTCGAGCCGGGCGATCCTTGGCGGGCCCCATCACGGCGCCGCCATGGTAACGGCTCCCGCACCGGAACGGCCCTGCGAGCCAAACCTGCCAGCACCGACGCTCGGGCTCGGATCCATTTGACTCGCATTCCAGGCGGCGCGGAGGCTCGAGCCAGCGACGGTCCGCCGGGCCAGGGCTCGGGGTCGCCGCATGGCCACGAAAGCGCTCCCGAGCGAGTGTCCGGCTTCCTGTGGCTCGATCCTCACGACCAGGGGTTGTCACAGTCCGCCCTGCCGCACAAATGGCGGGTGGTGCTCGACTATCCGACGGTCCGGCCGGACCCGGACGAACCCGCCATCGTCGCCGTGGGCGACCTCACTGAGATCCGCCGGGATCGGACGCGCCAACCCTCCGGACTGGCCGTTCTCGGGTCGCGCGAGCTCGTGATCGCCAATGAGCCGTCCGAGTACCTCGACGCCGACCGCTACGGAGTCGACCTGCTGGCTGTGCCGCGCGAGCGTTTGGATTCACTCAGCTGGGACGGCCGATCCCTCACCGTGCATTTCGCCCAGGAGCAGCCCGGCGCCGGCAGGTCCAGCGCAGTCATATCCCCGCTGGACCGGAGCCTCGTCGAAGCCATGCGAAGTGCGTTCGGGTCTGCCATTCGCTGGTCTTGACGCGATCGGAGGATCCGCCGTCGAGTGGCAGCTCGGGGCCCGGTGCGCGACGTCTTACGTTCCACTTACATCCGTCCCACGAGTCCCGCTCCGACCGACGTATGCTCCGCCCATGAAGACAGTCCTCATCGTCGACGACGAGCGCAACATCGTCGAGCTGGTCCGGCTGTATCTCGAGAAAGAGGGCTACAACGTCGTCGCCGCGAGCGACGGCGAGCAGGCGCTGGTCCAATACGAGCGCAGCGACCCGGACCTCGTCGTGCTCGACCTGATGCTGCCCAAGATGGATGGTTTCGAGGTCTGCCGCGAGCTGCGACGCCGCGGTGACGTTCCCATCCTGATGCTCACCGCCCGCTCCGAGGACGTCGACGCCATCGTCGGTTTGGAGCTGGGTGCAGACGACTATGTGACCAAGCCGTTCAACCCGCGAGCGCTGGTGGCGCGGGTCAAGGCGATCCTTCGCCGGACGGACGTCACCGCCAAGGGCGGACGGCCCATCCAGCTCGGCAACCTGCGCATCGATCCACGCCGGCGAGAGGCTTCCGTCGGCGAGAGGTCGCTCGATCTGCGTGCCCGCGAGTTCGACCTTCTGGCAGCGCTGGCACGCGACCCCGGCGTTGTCCTGAGCCGCGACGCCCTTCTCGAAGGCGTGTGGGGCACCGACTTCCCGGGCGAGACGCGAACCGTGGACGTCCACGTCGCCGAGGTCCGCAAGAAGCTCGGCGACGACGGCCCACAGGTAGAGACCGTACGCGGCATCGGCTACCGGCTCGTGCCCCCGCCGAGGGGAACGGCCGTTGCTGCCGCGCCTCCCTCCGAAGTGCCGTCGACCGCCGCGCCCGACGCTCCGCCCGCAGCCGACTAGGAGACCACCCCGATGCTTCCGCGCAGCCTGACGAGCCGGATAATCCTGGCTTTCGTCGGGTTGTCGGTCGCCCTTCTCGTCGCCGTCAGCGGCTCCTTGTTCTTCGTTCTCCGCAATGCGCATCAGGACGACATCAAGAAGTCGCTTGGCTACGAGGTCGTCGCGGTCGAGAACAACCTGATCGCGAACCCTGCCGCCGGCCAGGGTGGGTTCGAACAGCGGATCAGGAACCTGACCACTTCAATCGTCGACGACGGCGGCTTCGTGCTCGCCCAGGGCCCGCGAGGCGTAGTTACCATCGTCGCCGGCAGCCCCTCCTCCACCACGATGCCGGCGCCGCCCGATCCGGGCGTCCAGAACGCCATCGGAACGATGAAGACGTCCGACGGCACGCAATACGTCTACATCGAACCCAACGCCAACAAAACCGGCGGCTTCAAGTTCGCGTTCGCGACACCGGACAACTCCGTGAAGCTCGCGCTCGGCGACCTGTCAAGAGCGCTGCTGATCATGGTCGTGGTCCTGTTCGGGCTGGGGATCCCGATTGCCTGGTTGCTCTCGCGGTCGATCACGGGGCCGATGCGGCGGCTCGCCAAGGCGGCAGGCGACCTGCCGAGCCGCACAAGCCAGCAACCACTCCCGGTCGAGGGCCCGACCGAAGTGAGAGCCCTCACGGAGCGCTTCAACGCGATGGCCGGCGAGCTGGCGTCGACGAGGGACGAGGAGACGCAGATGCTGGCGAACCTTCGCCACGATCTGCGCACACCACTCACGAGCATCGGTGGGTTTGCGGAGGCCATCGCCGACGGCACGGCCTCAGGCGATCGGGCGGCGTCGGCGGCGCGGACCATCGCCGAGGAGGCGCGGCGCCTGGAGCGGCTGGTCGGTGAGCTTGGCATCGTCGAGCGGCTGAAGGACGGCCCGGCCGCGCTGCGGCCCGAGGCTCTCGACGCCACCCTGCTGATCTCCGATGCGGTGGCCCGATTCGAGAGTCGAGCCTCCGGCCAGGGCGTGACCGTGGAGTCCTCCGGAACCTCCCAGGGCGAACCCGAACTGAAGTTCACTGGCGACCGTCTAGCGGCCGAGCGGATCCTCCAGAACCTTGTAGACAACGCTCTGTCGGTTCTTCCCAAGGGAGGGCGGGTCTGGCTTCGGGCGGCGCCGATGACATTGCCAGGCCGCGCGCCTGGTATTTCGATGAGTGTCACCGACGACGGGCCGGGCTTCCCGCCGGGAACGACCGAGAAGGTCTTCGAGCGTTTCTATCGAGCCGACCCGTCGCGCAGCGGCAGCGGCTCCGGCCTCGGCCTGGCGATCGTCCGAGAGCTGGCTCGGGCGCACGGCGGCGAGGCCTGGGCCGAGAACGTCGCCCCGCACGGGGCCCGCGTCACCGTCCTGATGCCGATCGTGCCCGCCATGCCGGTGGCCAGGTCCGGCCCCGGGACCGTGGAGTAACGGCCGAAATCGCCTTTCGCAGCCGGCAGCTGGGACGCGTCAGCCAGGGTCGCCGTACCGATGGCGCCCGGTGCCGCGTCGCCTAGTGTCCCGATTCGCTGATCGCTCGGGGCTTGCGAACGGCCTTGGCCAGGATCTGGTCGGCCGTCTTGACCCAGACGAAGGGCGTTGAGCCCTCGTTCCATTGGGCCGTGAAGGCCGCGATCATCGCGATGAGTTCCTTGACTGAGCGGAAGCTCCCCCGGCGAATGGCCTGACGGGAGAGGATGCCGAACCAGGTCTCGATCTGGTTCATCCAGGACGCAGAAGTTGGGGTGAAGTGGAAGCTCACCCTCGGATGTGCTTCGAGCCACTCGAGCACGGCAGGCGTCTTGTGGGAGCTGACGTTGTCGAGCACGACCGCCAGCTCGCCGTCCGGATAGGCTCGCTCGACCTGACGCAGGAAGGCGAGGAAGTCCGCGGCCGTGTGGCGGGCACGAGCTTGTGCGGTGACCTTGCCGGTGGCGACTTCGAGGGCCGCGAAGAGGCTCGTGGTGCCGTTGCGTTTGTAGTCGTGGGTGTGCCGCTCGACCTGGCCGGGCTTCATGGGCAGCATCGGCGCGGTCCGGTCGAGCGCCTGGATCTGGGTCTTCTCGTCGACCGATAGCACGATGGCCCGCTCCGGCGGAGCCAGATAGAGCCCGACGACATCGCGGACCTTGGCCACAAGGTCGGG
>Ga0187878_1000574_pt1 | contig 40890 bp, 34 predicted proteins | sample June2016WEW_17_1_FD_132979 | JGI IMG/M metagenome (GOLD analysis project Ga0187878, IMG submission 132979) | Peatland microbial communities from SPRUCE experiment site at the Marcell Experimental Forest, Minnesota, USA - June2016WEW_17_150 | ecosystem: Environmental > Terrestrial > Soil >... | reverse complement strand
GAGTCTCGACGTGGAAACCGTGGCCTATCGATCCTACCTGGTACGAGCCTGGGGCCGTGGCCGGCAGACGGTTCGAGTGCTCGTCGAGGAGGTTCAGTCAGGCCGGCGGTCCGAGCTTCGGGGCGATCGCGCGGCTCGGCTCATCGCCGAGATCGAAGCGTCGCTGGCGGCTGAGCCAGAACGTGGATCGGCAGCAGTCGAGTTGCCGACCGACCCGGATTCATGAAGGAGGAAGAACCATGCGTCGAATCCTGCGTTTCTTCGCGGCCTTCGCGGTGGCCGCGCTCGTGTCCACCGCCATCGCGGCGCCCGCTTGTGCGGCGTCGGCCACCTCGTCGCCGGCGGCAGCAAAGGCGGCCGCCGAGTTGTCAGCTCCACCAGGACACCGGCACATCTACTGGGCCAACCGTGTCACCCCGGACTTGACAGATGGCCTGACGACAGTGGGGCGGGCCAACCTCGACGGGACTCGGGTCAACCAGAGCTTCATCACGGGCGCGGACGCCATGTGCGGCGTGGCCATCGTGGGCAAGCACATCTACTGGGGCAACTGCGAGAACGACAAGATCGGTCGGGCCAACCTGGACGGGACCGGGGTGAACCAGAGCTTCATCAGCGGTACCAGCGGTGTTGGTGGGCTGGCGAGCGATGGGAGATACCTCTACTGGGGCAACATCTTCGATGGCACGATCGGGCGAGCCAGGCTCGATGGCACTGAAGTTAACCAGAGCTTCATCGTCAGCCAGGGAGTCAACGGTCCCGTCGCTGTCGCGATCAGCGGCGGATACATCTATTGGGCCAACTTCTTCAACGACGAGATTGGGCGGGCCAGGCTCGATGGCACCGGGGTGAACGAGAGCTTCATCAGCGTCACAGCGCTGACGCCCGACTCTAGCGGTCCCGCGGGCGTGGCGATCAGCGGCCGATACATCTACTGGACCAACGACGTCTGGATGGCCAGCTCGGGCGGCGTGATCGGGCGGGCCAGGCTCGACGGAACCGAGGTGAACCAGAGCTTCATCGGCGGCGATTTCGACCCCTGGGGAATCGCGGTCGCGGGACGACACATCTACTGGAGCAACCCCTCCAGCGGCACGATCGGGCGGGCCAGGCTCAACGGGACAGGAGTCAACCAGAGCTTCATCACGGGTGCCTCCACGCCACTCGGTCTGGCGGTCGGTCCGTAGCAGGCCTCCTTGGGGCAATGCCGATCGCACCGCTCTCCACCGCGCTCCCGCCAGAAGCAGCCGAAGCGGACGTCGGACCGCGAAGTGGCGGCCTCAGGAGCGGCTCTGTGGCGATCGCCCCCGAGTGAGCGCTGCCCCTTGTCGGCGCCCAACTCCGCGCAGCGATCAGAATCAGCCTTCGAGGCTGTGCCGTCCCTGGGGCGCCTCGACCCGAGTGGGAGAATCGTCGCCAGACGGGGCCCTGTGTCGCGCGAAATCTCGGGTTGCCTGGGTCGCGCCGAGCCACCGACCAGACCGACCCGCGCGAGCGTCTCTTCCGCGCTCAGAACTCTTGAGGGGTCGCTCGGAAAGGAGGATCAGAGGTGGAACCGACAACAACCGTTCGTCCGTATCCCCAGATGCCGCCCCTCACCGATGAGGAGGTCGTCTCGCTCCTGCAGGCGGTGCCGATCGCTCGGCTCGCCACCCACAACCCCGACGGGTCCATCCACCTCGTCCCGATGCTGTTCAAGTACGTGGATGGCGTCATCGTGCTCGGGACGCAGGCAATCACCCGCAAGATCAAGAACATCGAGCGCGACCCGAACGTCACCGTCCTCGTCGACATAGAGGAGATGCCGGCCAAGGGCGCCATGATCTATGGCACGGCAACGCTCGACACCGACGATCTGGTCGCCGAGCGGGTCGAGATCTTCGACCGAACCATGCCGCACGAAGCCGCCCAGGGGTTCGCCAACAGCCTGGCGGCACAATTCGAGCCGGCGGTCATCCGGGTCGTCCCGAAGAAGATCGTCTCCTGGGACTACTCGAAGGGCAGCATCGTCTAGCCGCGAACCGTCGGCCAACGCGGCGGCGCCGGTGCCGGGCCCGCATCAACCGAATAGCCGCTGGCCTCACAAGGGGGTAGTTGGCGAACCTACCTGAATGGTCGGGGCGAGAGGAGTCACACCGACGCTGGCGACCTGAATGTCCCATTCCGGCTCGAATGCGACATCGTGGGTCAAGATCGGTGGACGTTGTCCGCGGCGGCCGGATGAGCGAGACGCCTAGAGCCTGTCCCATGTCGGGGACCCAAGTTGGCTTCCAGAGGCGGCCACGATCGTACGGAGCGGCAGGACATGCGACACGGTCAGTAGGCCATCGCTTGTCAGGATCAACGCCCGCGATGCCATGGCCGACGGCGGGAGACCGGTCATAAGCACCGAAAGCGCCCATCTGGACTGGCGCGAACTCGCCCTCGGCGCCGTGCTGAGCCCGGGCGAACGCGCTGATCTCGGGTCGCGGACACTGGGCGTGGGCATGGACGAGCTGGACATGGACTACTTTTCGGCCTGCGCTGGCGCGTCCGCCTAGCGGGCAAGAGCACGCGCTATGTGTAGCTCACATCTCCAGGCCGGCGAGGGGGCGATGGGCGGGCGGGGCTTGCGTGAACGTCGCGGTCGGAAATGGGAGGCGCTTCGGCGCGTCCGCATCCATCCAGACGTAGTTCCGGAGGGCAAGGTCGGACGTGACGTAGCCCCAGTTCACAAGCCAATGGCGCTGCAGCTCTGAGAACGGCCATAGACGTGTTGGCAGCGCTGCGATGTATTCGGGCCAGCCAGGCGCGACCTCAAACGGCGAGGGCTTCTGGTACTTCGAGGGCTGCGTGAGCGTCCGCCAGAATGCGACCGGATGCGCGGGGTCCGCGGCATCGGTGCCAGGCCGTGCGGTGCGGCTGGAGGCGAACAGCGCGTGCCGGCGCTGCGCGCGCGCCTGGGCCACGGCGATGTCCAGCGTCCGCTTGAGCTGCGTCGACCAGAGGTCCCACTTCCAGAGGGCGCCATCGACGCTCAGGTTCCCGCCTGCGTCCGACACGAGGTAGGTGTGGCAGCGATCGGTGATAGGTTCGAGCGCGCAGTTGTCGTAGGCCCCGCCGTCGACCAGGGCGACGCGCTCGAGCAGGTCCCTGCGGTCGTTGAGCCGCGCCCCGCGCACGCGGCGGAAATCCGCGGGATCGAAGCGCAGGACCAGCGGGGAGACGATCGGCGGGAACGAGGCCGAGGCGGCAACGGCGTCCGCGAGGCGAACCTTCGGCTCGCAGACGACGCCGAGGAGGTAGCTACCGAGATACGATTTCGAAAAGCGGAAGTCTGTGCCCGTCGCAAGGTCCGTGGCGTTGAAGACGAACCTCGGGCAGTCGCCGGCGTCGGGGAGGTCCTGGAGAGTCCGGCCCTTGAAGAAAAAGCGGTCGAGGACCTCCGCAAGGGCGTTCGCCGGATTGATCCCGGGGACGAGCCCGAGGGCGACGATCGGGACGTCGAGCGGCAGCTTCGCTAGCCGGAGCACAGGCTTCGCGAACAGATGCACGAGGTTCGTCGCGCGGCCGCCATCCCAGGCGAGGTCCGGCCAGGCGACGGCGAGCAGTCCCGCTGCGAGAGATCCGCCTGAGACGGACGAGATCCGGTCGATCTCACCCAGCCGGCCCAGCTCGTTGATGCGAAGGAGGGCCCCGAGATGGAAGAGCGTGGCACGCACGCCACCACCCGATAGGGCGAGACCGTACTCCTCGTCGTCGCCGTGCTCGCACGGGAAGTCATCGCGCGTGTCCGCAGGCATGTCGTTGCGAACGCCGGCGCCGCGCCCGCGGAATGACTGCGGATCGAGTTTTCCGCTCATCGGGGAACCCCGCTTCCGATGCCCTCTTCGGCGCCTGCCGACGGCTGGCTGGCTGGACCGTCAGAGAGCGTTGCGATTCTCGGGCGCGCCCGTAGCCGTGTCCCGACGGTTGCCGACACCGCGGCCACCTGGGCGCACCCGCTCCTCGCCGCCAAGATACGCCGATGGTCAAGCCAGCGGCATGGTCCCAGAGGACGCGTCGGACCATTGCCCCGGCCTCGGCTGGGTGCCATGATCTGAGCACAGAAAGGGGGGAAGGCGATGTCCGCTAATGTCGCCAGCCGCGGAGAGGCCCTCGACTCCGTCGAGGTCGCGCCTGTGTTCCAGGCCATGCACGATCCCTCGCCGGACGTGCGCGAGGCGATGTTCCAGGCACTCATCCGCCTCCCGCTCGGTCCGTCGGACTGGCGGGAAGTGGCTGAGTACGGAAAGTGGGTGATCGATTCCAGCGAGTCGGACCAAGAGCGTGTAAGCGTCATTAGCGCCACGCCATACATCCCGGTGCGCTCGCTCAGAGAGCAGGTGGCGCAGCTCGTTGGGGGAGAGAGCCGGTGGCGATTCGACGCGGCGATGGCCCTGGCCGTGCTTGGCGACGCCCGGGCCGTGCCCACGTTGCTGGGCATGGTTTCCACCTCGACTGACTGGGCGCGCACGGAAGCTGCGCGCAGTCTGGCGACCGTCGACGTCTCGTCGGCCCGCGACGCAATCATGCGTGTGTGCGCCGGCCTCGGAACCTCTGCCCAAGAAGTCATAACCAGGTTCCTGCTCGCGCTCTCCCTCGCCCGGTCCGGCGACGACGCCGAGTTGCGGCGGCTATATGACGATCTCGGTTCGGGGCGGGTGGACGCCTGGGAGCTCCACTACGGGCCGAAGGGCGTCTGGCACCCAGCCGGCTTCAGCCCCGAGGGGCTGGCGGGACCTCCGCTCCCGGCCGAGACGGCGCGATGGCTCAAGGCCGTGGGCCGATCCGAGCACGGATTCGCGCCGCTCGCCCAGATGATCCTTGCAGCGTCGAGCCGAGCGCGAGGGCGGGCAGAGGGTTCCAAGCTCGCTCCGGCGTGGGCTGCCGGAAGCGCGCCGGGCTTCACCCGCCTCACCGATTCCGAGGCCGCGCAGGCCCGCGCGCGCGCCCTGGCGCTTGGTCTCCTCGACGCAGACGGCCACCTCTCCATCAGGGGAACGGCGACCGCCCGGAGCGAAGGTCTGGAGGGCGTCGCGGCCGCGCTCGCGTTCGAACAGTGCCCGGGCCGGACGATGGCCTTTGCGCTGGGGAATGACATCGTCAGGTGGATCGCGAGCTTCCAGCGGGAGTTCAAGCCAGACGCCATCGGTCTCGTTCACGCGTACGCGCTATGCGCGGGGGGCGGACGCGATGTTCTGTGGCAGATCGGATGGGCGGCGTCGCGCGGCGGGCTCCGCGGCCTCATGGCACAGCTGGCCAGCCCCCTGGCGTCGGCCGATCCATCCGAGAGGGTCGCAGCGGCGCACCTCCTCGCCGATGCTGCCGACTACGCGGCACAGGGCGCTGAGCCTCTGTTCGGCGGAGGGGAGGGTCCTAGCGGTCCGGCGGTCTCGGAGGTGATCGTGGATGATCTGCCGCGGGCAGCGCCAGAGCCGCCGGCGGAGGAGGAAGCGGCGGCGCCAGAAGAGGCCGCGGGGGCGCTTCCTACCACAGCGGAGTTCGAGAGACTCGGGCCTGGGCGCGGCGTCACGCGCGGGATTGAGCCGGGGGCCCACCCGGCCACCACGCGGCGGGAACCCCTCCACACCGGCATCGGCGCCGACGCTCGGTCCGCGGCGAGCCACGCAACTGCCGGGGCCGGCGGCGCGGCATCGTCCTCGCCGACGGCCAGAGGGGCTGATCGCTTCGTCCGTGTCGACATCTGGAACCTCGGCAAGAACGGCGACCGGGCCGGCGAGCCCCTTCGGCAGACGCTCGAGAAGTCGAAACGCTACGAGATCGACATACAGGTTGCGGCGCAGGGCCGGAGCATCGTGGCCGACGGTCCATTTCCCGCGCCCCGGGACCTCCGCACGCGACAGATCGACGTGTTCTTCCTGATCCTTACCGGCCCCTACAGCTGCGAATCTCAGTCAATCGAGCTGCCAGGAACGGGACCGAGCTCCCCGTGCTCGTTCCGCTTCATGACGCCGAGAATGGGCGTCTTCCGGGCCCGGATCCTCTTCCTGTACCGGAACACGGTGCTGCAGACGACGCTGCTGTCGGCCCCGCTCGCACCGGCCGCCGCAGACGCGAGGATCACGCTCACTGTCCAGCCCCCACTCCACGCCTCCTTCGATCAGATCGAAAGCCGCGAGGAGACGGACGTCGCGATCGTCCACCACGAGGGTGGTCGGACCGCGACGGCGATCGCGAAGGGCGAGCCCCTTCCTCTGCGGCTCGGCGACACCAGGGAGCTGACCAGGCGGTTCACCAAGGTACTCGACCGGATGCCGGCAGATCCCGACAGCCTTGCAGGGGGCCTCGATTCCAAGCCCATGGTTGCATTGCTGTGCGCCCTGGCGGGCAAGGGCAAGCTGCTGAGAAACAGGCTGGAGCTCAACCAGCCCAAGCTCGCAGTCGCCCTCGCCGCCGCCCGCCGGATCCAGATCCTGAGTATCGGAGGCGACGCCGTGCTCCCGCTCGAGCTCGTCTACGACCTCGAGCCTCCCGTCGAGCCGAACGTCTGCCAGAGTCCGACACGGATGACCGGCCACTGCCATCCCGAGTTCCACACGACCTCTGAGGATGGGGATCCGGAGGTCGTCTGTCCGTCCGGTTTCTGGGCCATCTCGAAGGTTATTGAGCGTGGGTCGCTGACTGAAGACGAAGTGGTCGAGATAGGCGGCGCCGAGCTGGCCGTGGCTCTGGGTCCGGGCCGTGGACAGGATTCGGCATCCGCCCCGGGGGGCCTTTCGGGTGTCGGCGGCATTCTTTTCGGCGCAAGTGAAAGGGTGCAGAGGAGCTCCCTCGAGTCGATGGCATCGGCCCTGGCGGCTGTGACAGAAGCACCCGTTTGCTGGGCCAAGGACTGGGGAGAGTGGAAGGCTAACGTGAGGAGTGGGCCGTCGATCCTGGTGCTCCTCTCTCACTCGATGGTTTCTGACAAGCTCGAGATCGGGGGCAAGAGCTGCGCCCACGAGGACATCGACCAGAGATACGTACGACCGCTAGGCGCCCCTGCACCGCTCGTGTTGCTTCTCGGCTGCGAGACGGCCACCACTGACTCACTCCTTACCTATGTGTCGACGTTCCTGATCTCCGGCGCAGCGATGGTCGTGGGCACGATCGCCACTGTGCCGGCCGAGAGCGCCCCAGACGTGGCGGTGGAGATGATCGAGGCTCTCAAGCGAGCGCAGGGAGGCGCACACCAACGATTCGGTGAGGTCATGCTCGACGTTCGGCGACAGCTGCTCGACAAAGGCGAGCCGCTGGCGATGTGCATCGCGGCCTACGGCGACGCCGATCGTGGATATGGAGGGCAATGACGATGGGTGGGGACGGCGCGATTTCCACGGGTAACCCGGCTGCCGCGGACCGTGAGGAACCGTTCTTCGTCGTTGAGATGCTGCCGGCCGGACCGGGCGACGCCCTGTGGATCGAGTATGGAACGCGGGACGACCTGCACCGCGTACTGATCGACGGCGGAACGTACGACACCGACGAGGTGATCAAGGCGCGCTTGGCCAAGACGAAGGAGAAGACCCCGCATTTCGACCTGATCGTCATCACCCATGTCGACGACGACCACATCGGCGGCATGCTGCGTCTGCTCATAGACAAAAGGGTTCGCCTCACGACAGACGACCTGTGGCTGAACGCGTGGGATCAGCTTCCCGGTACGCGGCCGCACCCGAGGCTCGGCGTGGCCGGGGCTGAGTTCTTCACGCTCCTTCTCCGCCGGCGGAGGATCGCTCCGAACCGTGCCTTCAATGGAGAAGCAGCCGCCGCTTTGGCCGATCGCCCTCTCACGCCGGTTCGATTGGCCGGCGGCATGCAGCTCACCATGCTTTCGCCCGGGATCGCCGAGCTCGACTCGCTCAAGACGGTCTGGCAGAAGGAGTTGGCGGAACGGAAGCTCGACGGCAACGGCTGGGACGAAGGTGCCATCGTGAACTGGATGCACGAGGAGCACCCTCCCAAGATCGACAAGGAGTACTGGCTGCTCGGCGGCCGGCAGAAGCGCATCGGGAAGGTCGGGAACGAGGATGAGCTTCGAAACGCCGCGGAATCGGAGTTCACAGAGGATGGCTCGCCGACGAACGGCTCGAGCATCGCCGTACTCGCGGAATTCGCGGGCCGGGCGTGCGTGCTCGCCGGCGATGCGTATCCCTCGGTGCTCGCCGCGAGCCTCGTGCGCCTGCGCCAGGAACGCGGCGAAAGGGGGGAGCGACTCGAGATCACGGCAATGAAGGTCCCGCACCATGGCAGTCGGGCGAACGTTTCCATAGAGCTCGTGAGGGACCTTGGCTGCCGGCGCTTCCTCGTCTCCACCGATGGCTCGGGCAGACAGCGCCATCCCGATACCGAGGGCATCGCCCGCATCGTGGCTTACTCGCCCCATCCAGTCGAGCTCTACTTCAACTACCACTCCCCTCGGACGGATCCGTGGGGCGACGAGACGCTCGCCACGGCTTGCGGTTACCAACCGTTCTACGGGACCGGCGGATCGATCTCCGTGGACTTGTAGGCGTCTATGTCGAGCATGCTGCCGTCGTGCCTGCGTTGACGGCGAGCACTAGAATCATCGCGTTGTTCGGGGGGAAGTGTGAGAACGCGCCAAGGCCGCTTGGGATTCCGTACGGATCGGCAACGCCTTTGGCCGCCCTGCGAAGCGGCGATCCGTAGATTGCACGCGTCTCCGCGGCTGTTGGCTGTTCGTCTGCGGACAGATCTCCTCGGCGTCCGGCTGCGGCCGTTCGCACCCGAGACCGCTGGTTGGCACCGATGACGCTGCTGCTCGACGACAGGACGCCGGGGCCCGGAACGCACGCCCTGGTGATCGGCGTCGGCGCCTATCCGCACCTTCTCGGCGGCGGTGCCACGACCTTCCCGGGCCACGAGGGCATGACGCAACTCACCTCGTCGCCGATCTCGGCCGTGAAGATGACCAAGTGGTTCCTGGAGAAGTACAGGTCGGACACCCGGAAATTGCGGTCTCTCGATCTGCTCGTGTCGTCGCACGTCCCGACGTCATTCAGGATGCTCGACGGAACCGACAGGCCGGTCGAGGCAGCAACGTTCGCGAACGCGAAGCAGGCGGTCAAGGCCTGGAAGGGCCGGGCGGACTCGGATCCCGCCAACCTGATGGTGTTCTTCTTCTCCGGACACGGACTCGCTCGGGGCCTTCAGGTCACTCTCGCGCTCGAGGACTATGGCAGCGACCCAGACCAGCCCCTTGCGGCGGCAATCGACTTCAGCAACCTGTATCTTGGCCTCGATCTGTGTGTAGCTCGGAACCAGGTCTACTTCGTCGACGCGTGTCGCGTTTCCTCCGGGGCGCTGCTCACGCCGTCGGGCTGGAACGGCGACCCGATCTACTACTCGTCGCGAGACCTGACGGACCGCCTCGCGCCTATCTTCTACGCCACCTTTCCGGGCGCTGCCGCGTATGGCGTTCTGGGCGGTCCCACGGTGTTCACGGGGGCGCTTCTCGAGGCACTCGACGGCGCAGGCAGTGACGATATCCCTGTGAGGGGCGCCTGGCGGATTCAGACAGATTGCCTTAATCGAGGCATCGATTTCATCCTGCGACAGCGCGTTGCCGGGACCAGCGCGAGCGACCAGCTCGCCCATGTCGAGCACCTTACGAGGCTTGCGATTCACGACCTCCCAGGGCTGCCGAGCGTCCCCGTGGAAATCGCGTGCCAGAACGACGGCCAGACGGAAGCGGCGATCTTCTCGTATCAGGGCTCGTCCGGCAGTGGTCGGCGGATGCCTCCGCGTGAGGGAGCGTGGCGCCTGGATCTGGACGAAGGGGAATACGACTTCACGGCCGACCTTCAACCCCCTCTGAGTGGAGCGGGGACGCTCCACGACCGCGTCACCCCGCCGTTCCGGCCGGTGCGCATCGAGGTCCGATAGAGATGACCTCTGTGTCGATCGCCCTGATCAAAGGACTTTCCGGGAATGCGGACGTGCCACCCGTGGCCGGCGACGTCGTGGGCCGAATCTTGAGCGTGAGCGCCGGCCGGGAATCCGTCACGGCCGCACCAAGGCTGATAACCATTCCCGTCCGCGGCGCATACGCCCCCGAAGCCGAGAACCTCCCGATGTGTCAGGTGGAACTGCCGATGGGCCAGTACGTGGTCGACGCATTCCTCCCGTCCGGAGACCTCGTGAGTGCGGACTTCATGGTCGATTCCAATGAGCCCAAACAGGTCTCCCTGTTCATCGAGCACTCTGCCCACGAATGGTTGAGCTGGCAGCACCTGGCCGGAAACGTCCCGGCCGCTTCCGAATTCCGGGCCGGCCTTCGAACACTCGAGTCTGCCGGTGCGGTCCCCCCAAGCGGCTGGCCGGCCTGGGTCATCGCCGAGTCGACGAGGCCAATCGGAACGGGCCTGACGATCGATCTACTCGCTCGGGCCGCTGGGAACCGGATCCCGATGGCCGAGTATCCCGAGCGCTCCCACCGTGCTCCGAACGCCGGCTCCTATTCCGACGGGCCATATTCCGCGTACGAGTTCACCTCGCCGTCCACTGTGGAAGGCCGTCGCTAGGTCGTCGTCGAGGATGGCTCAGGCGGGATCCTCCTCGCGGTTCTGCCCGTTCCGTGGCAACAGATCGGCCGCGAGTCGGAGGCCGAGATCGACGTCCTCGTCGGCCCGCGCTCGATGGCTGAGCAGCCCGCGGGTCCCGTGCAGCCCGACTGCTGGATCGTCGTCCGCGATCCCGTGATGACGACGGTGGTGAGCTATCTAGCGGCAGGAGACAATCCCGCGGCGCATGCCGTTCTGGCACGTGCCAGGGAGGTCCTCTTCTGGAAGAGCGACAACCCGATAGCGGCGGCGGCAGGAGGTTATGTCCTGCTTGCCAACTGGCCGGGGATAGCCGAAAAGGCCGAGGAACGGCAGCCGGCGTGGCTCCGCTGGATCGGCAACCTATTCCGGCGATTCGATTGGCTCCCGGACGGCGCGATCCAGCTGGCCTGGTTGAAGCTGCTCGGCGTACGCCCACGTGGCCCCGAAACCCCGCCGCCTCGCGACCTCGTTCTCGAGGCGTGCCGGCGCGGGATCCCCTACTACACCGCCGGCGTCAAGATGCTCCTGGACAGCCTCGTGCTCCTCACGAACCAAGCATACAAACACGGGCGAGACATCGAACTCGAGGCAGCGTTGACCGGGACCCGCGAGCTGGGGCTGCAGGTCGAGCCGTGGCAGCCGTTCACGACGCTTCGACTCAATCCACGATCCTAATGGGCCCGAGGCCGGGCGAGCTGGCCGGGCGCCCACCTGGGACCGCCAGCCTGAGGAGGCCCCGCCCGCTGCCCGCACGCTCGGGGAGCATCTACTCCATCAACATGGGATGGTGCGACGTCGACCTAGTGGGCACTTCGAACGGCACGCGCGAACTCGGGATTGCTGGACAAGTCCGACCGCGACGTGATCCAAGGCGCTCGATGGGAGACGGCGGAAGAGTAGGTCGCAAACCTACCTGAATGGTCGGGGCGAGAGGATTAGAGCCGACACTCCGTCGCCATCGTTGCTGATCCCGGTCGCGAACATACCGAGCTACGTTGGTCGGGTCTGGAAGACGGCCTAAGGGCGTTTGTGAGACCACCCAAGCGGTTGAGCTGGGTGCTGTTGGTTCGAGGCTATCCGCCCGGGAGCAGGTAGAGCGCCATCTGCATGGGAGTCCGGGCAATCAGGCTGTGTTTGACCTCGGGCGCCATCCGCAACCACGTCCCCGGTCGAGCCGGATGGGCATCGCCGCCAATGGTCAATTCACCCTCGCCAGCGAGGATGTGGATGATCGCCGGCCGAGCCGACGTGTGCTCCGAAAGCTGCTCTCCCGCAGCGAAGGCGAAAAGCAAGAACTCGATGTCGCCCTCGTTAGAGAGCGTCTGGCTGAGAATGCCACGGGCCGGGATGGGCGCCTCGGTGGCCAGATCGGCGAAGAACGTGTAGGGCGTGGCCATGTTTCCACCAACTTGGGCGGAATGCTGAGTCGCGCGGCCGAAGCTATCGACCGCATCGCTGCGTCGGTAGAATAGGGCATCTTTGGCTCGCTCCAATCGCAGACAACCTCACTCGACTCGGTGTGAAGGTCGGCCGACTCAATAGGCGGCCTCGGCGAGCATCTTCGGATCGTCCATCCGCGCTTGCGATTACGATCGGGACGATGTCAGAGACGCCGAACCGCTTGGCCGCCGAGACGAGCCCCTATCTGCTCCAACACGCCCACAACCCGGTTGACTGGTACCCGTGGGGGCCCGAGGCGCTCGCCCGAGCAGCCCACGCAGACCGGCCGATCTTCCTGTCCATCGGCTATGCGGCATGTCATTGGTGCCACGTCATGGAGCGGGAGTCTTTCGAGGACCCGGAAACGGCCGACGTCCTGAACGCCGGGTTCGTCTCGATGAAGGTCGACCGCGAGGAGCGGCCCGACCTCGACGCGGTCTACATGGCGGCGCTCCAATCGATGACCGGCGGAGGGGGCTGGCCGATGAGTCTCTTTCTGACGCCCGATGGCCGACCGTTCTACGGCGGCACCTATTTCCCGCGAGATCCGAGATACGGCATGCTGTCGTTCCGGCAGGTCCTTGCGGCGGTGGCCAAGTCATGGGCGGAGCGTCGGGCCGATGTCGAGGCTGCGGCGGATCGGCTCACGGATGAGCTGCGGGGCCGCGCCACGGGCCGAGCCGACGAGCCGAGGACGGAGCCCGAGGAGGTGCGGCCGGAATCGCACGCCCGCCTCGTCGGTGAGCATGAGGTAGTCCGACTGCCGGGTCAGCGGCCGAACGAACCACAGCGTGGTGTCGTAGCCGCAGCCGTGGAGCGCCTGGTGGCCGACTTCGATTTCGAACATGGGGGTTGGGGTGGACCGCCACGTTTCCCGCAGCCGGCGGTCATCGACCTGTTGTTGCGATGGGCCCGCGACCCCTCGGACGATCAGATTCTGCGAACCGCGATTCGCAACCTGGACGTCATGGCCGACGGCGGCATCCACGATCAGATCGGTGGCGGCTTCCATCGGTACGCGACGGACTCGGATTGGCTGGTACCCCATTTCGAGAAGATGCTGTACGACAACGCCCAGCTGGCGCGGGTCTACCTCCACGCCTATCAGCTCACCGGCGACCCACGTTTCAGGGAAGTGGTGGAGACGACGCTCGACTACCTGGTCCGTGAGATGCGTACTCCGGACGGGCTGTTTGCCGCCAGCCAGGACGCCGACACCGACGGGATCGAGGGTAGGACTTACGTTTGGACTCTCGATGAGGTCACGTCCGTGCTCGCTGGGACGGCGGCCGATGCGAGACCGGACCACGATCCACGTGCAGGGCCCCAGCCGCGGCGGCGTGCCGAGGAGGACAGTCTCGCGGAACTCGTCGCGTCAGCGTTCGGAGTCACCGCCGCAGGCAACTGGGGGGGCCGGACGATCCTCTCCCGTGTGGCAAGCGATCAGCAGGTCGGCGCCTTGTACGGGCTCTCCTCGCAAGAGGTCGCCCGTCGGCTGGAACTGGCCCGTCGCTTGCTCCTGGAGCGGCGCAATAGCCGGCACCAGCCGGCCCTTGACGACAAGGCGGTGACGGCCTGGAACGGCCTCGCCCTGGCCGCCTTTGCCGAGGCTATCCCGGTCCTCGAGCGGAAGGCCGACCGGGCAATCGCCGAAGGGATCGCCGAAGCGGCGCTCGGTCTGCTGCGAGGCACGGACGGCCGGCTTGCACGGTCGTTCCGGTCGGGCCGAACCACCGGGCATGGCGGCCTCGACGACTACGCTTGCCTCGCCGACGGGCTGCTTTGCCTATACGAGGCAACATTCGACGAGCGATGGCTGGTCGCGGCGAGCGAGCTGGTCGGTGTGGTGGAGCGCGACTTCGCGGACACCGCAGGAGGCTGGTTCGACACGGCCAGCGACGCCGAGCCGCTGATTGTCAGACCGAAGGAGATGCAGGACGGCGCCACTCCCTCGGGAGGCGCTGCGGCATCTGCCGTGATCCTTCGGCTGGCCGAACTAGCTGGTGATAGACGCTTTCGCGACGCTGCCGAACGAGCCCTGGGCCAGATGGCGCAGGTGGCCGCGCGATACCCCCGTGCATTCCCGGCCTGGCTCGGGGCGCTCGACTTCGCTTCGGCGCCGGTGGCGCAGATAGCCATCTTGGGTGATCCTGGGGCACCGGACACACGGGCGCTGCTGGCAGTCGCGAGGAACGGGTTCCAGCCGTACAGGGTACTGACGCTCGGGAACCCCGAGTCGAGCACGCTGGATCTGCTGCGCGGCCGTTCGGCGATCGACGGCTGCGCAACTGCGTACGTGTGCCACGCTTTCGCCTGCCGTCTGCCCGTCACCGGGCCGGCGGAGCTGGCAGCCGAGCTGGCCTGAATTGGCGGGTGTCGGGTGTCCGCGTCAAGAGCAGGTGCCCACCGTCAGGCGCGGGCCTACTTCTTCGTCGCGTATTCCGCTGGGTGATTGCGCCGATCCTTGTCTGCAGTCTTCGCGATCATGGCCAGAGTCGCCTCTACGGTCATGGAGTTTGCGTCCGCGGCTCGCTGGACGTCTTCGTAGGTGATGTTTACGTGTGGCTTACCCATGTCGTCGTGGGCGGCCATGCAGCCGCAGTTCAGGCACCGAGTCAATCAAGACGGTTGCCGGAACATCCGGCATCCCGGTGGTTGGCGTCTCGGGAACCATCCCCAAGGCGGACGAGTCCTTCGTGGACTGGCAGCTGGCTCAGCTCAACGCCATCGAGGCGGCTTTGGGAGGTGGACGGTGAGCACTAGCGGCCACCTGCCCGCGGTCCGGTCCGTGGCTTCCGAAACAGAACCGGCTATGTGCTTCGATCGAGCGACGCTCGCATACGGCGACCGCGTGGTCTGGTCCGAGCTGTCGATGACTGTCCCCCAAGGCGAGTTCCTCGCCGTACTCGGGCCCAACGGATCGGGCAAGACCTCGCTCCTTCGGGCGCTACTCGGTCTTGCCCCGCTGGCTGGTGGTTCGCTAGATGTCCTCGGCAAGCCGCCGCAGCGGGGCAACCCGGCAATCGGCTACGTGCCGCAGCACGCCTGCTTCGACCGGGACGTGCCGCTCCGCGGCCGCGATCTCGTCGGCCTCGGGATAGATGGGCACCGCTGGGGTTTTGGCCGTCTGTCGCGTGCGGATCGGGCGCGGGTGACAGCGGCCCTTGAAGCCGTCGCCGCAACGGCTTATACCGATGCTCCGGTCGGCCGACTCTCCGGCGAGGATTCTGACCGAGGTTGCGCCGCGCCCCTTCCGGCGAGCTTTCGTGCCCATGTCGCCGCCCCTGAGGGGGTCACCTGCTGGGATTTGCCGTCGAGGGTGATCAGCGGAGCGCTAGCGCCGGGGACGTGGGACGGGATCGTCTCGAGCGCCACGCCGCCCGGGGCCGGCCGATGCCCGATCTCAGTACCCAGCTCCTTTGCGAGCGAGCCGAGGATCCTGTTCGAGCCGGCGATCAGGCAGGCCGTGCACATGCACACCGCCACCGTGTGGCCGGGCTGATCGAAGCGAAAGTGGCGGTAGTACGTGGCGGTCCCGTAGATCAGCGCGTACGGGGCGCCGGAGACCTGGCTGATCTTCTTGAGCGCCGCAACCGGCAGGTAGCCGTAGACCTCCTGGGCCGCCTCGAGGATCGCCAGCATCTGAGCCTGATCCCAGTCGTATTTCTCGAGGATGGCATCGATTGGAGCCGTGTCGATAGCATCGAAGTGGGTGTACGCGGGGTCCGGCACCGGCCGGCCCGACTTTCGCAGGGCGGCCTTCTCGCGCCGCTCGGCGTACTGCTCGGCCTGGCCCCAGTGAACGTGGAAGCGGCCCAGGGTATCGAACCCGCCCATGTCGATGCACTCCACTGGGCAGGCCATGGCGCACTGGAAGCACGTCTCGCACTTGATGTTGCCGAGCTCGTCGTAGAGCAGTTGGAGGCGGCCGCGGAACCGGACGGCGACATCGGGCTCCGTCTCGGGGTACTGGATCGTGGCCTTTGGCGCGAAGAAGCGGCGCATGGTCAGGGCCATGCCCTTGGCGATGCCGAGACCCGGAATGAAGGTCATCGCGTCAGACCACCATCGTCATCGAGTCGGCTCAGATCACGCGCCATCTCGGGGCTGTACTCCGCCGGATGGTCGCCTCGATCCTTGTCGCCGGTCTTGGCGATCATGGCCAGAGTGGCTTCGACCGTCATTTCGTTGGCGTCCGCCGCCCGCTTCACGTCTTCGTAGGTGATATTGAGCCCAGGCTTGCCCATGTCGTCGTGGGCCCGCATGCAGCCACAGTTGAGACACATCTCGCGGCCGCTCCTTTCTCATCAGTTGACACTCTGGACCGGCTCGCCTCCAGTATGGTAGGACGCCACCGCTTGCCACCGTTGCGACGCCCGCAGGTCGCCTGACGCATCGAGCTGGGGTCGTTCGCAAGAGCAGGCCGAGGCAAGCGGCCGACGCACTCTCCCTGCGAGGCGTCCGATCCGCCTGCCGGCACATCGGGCCCGACAGGGCTACCGTGGCGGTCATGAGCACCTCGGACACCGATCCCGCCATTCCAGCGTCGGGTGAGGCTAGCGGGCAGCCCGTCCGCGAGCCCGACCCTACTGGTCCGGTGCCGATCGAGGGGGTCGACGCGCGTCTGGTCGCCAACATGACCGCGAGCCTCGGCATCCCAACCGCGACCTCGTTCCGTGACATCCGGGTCGATGTCCTGGTCGCTCGGCGGGAGCAGCTCAACGCCGTCATCGCTCCGGCCCGGCTGTCGCTCACGCACCTGATCGCCTATGCCGTCGCCCAGGCGGCCGGGGTCCACCCCACACTCGCCTCCCATTTCGTGGAGATCGACGGACGGCCACATCGTGTGGACCCGGCCGCGATTCACCTTGGATTGGCGGTGGACGTTCTGGGCCGCGACGGCCGGCCCTTCCTGATGGTGCCGGTTCTACGGGCAGCCGACGAGCTCGACTTCGCTGCCTTCATGAGCCGCTTCGACGACTTGGTGGAGCGTGCGCGAGCGAACCGCCTTTCGGCCGACGACCTGGTCGGCGCCGGCATCACTCTCACGAACCCCGGGACGGTGGGCACCACGGCCTCGGTTCCGCGCCTGATGCCGGGGCAGGGCGCGGTCGTGGCCACCGGCGCGATCCGCGGGCTCGCCGGCGGGGCAGTAATGACGGTTAGCAGCACCTACGACCACCGCGTGATCCAGGGCGCCGAGTCAGGCCGCTTCCTCGCGACGCTGGAGGAGTTCCTCACTGGCTCTGACGAGTTCTATGAATCAATCGCAGAAGGCATGGGCGTTCCCCGATCGGTGGTCGCGTCCCCCGTGCCGACCGTTAGCTCGACCGTCGGCTCCGTCGCCCGGCCGATCTCGATCGAAGCTGCCGCAGCGCCTGCCAGCCTGGCGGCGATCGCCGCCGGCGTCGACCTCGTCCGCTCCTTCCGTCACTTCGGTCATCGCGCCGCCGAACTCGACCCTCTAGGCAGTCAACCACCCGGCGACGAGGCCTTGGACCCCGCGACTTGGGGCCTGACTGCCGAGGGCATGGCGCGCATACCGTCTGACGTGCTGAGCGTCGCCCTACCGGGGAGCACCCTGGCGGAGGTCCTGCCCGAGCTGAGCCGCACCTACTGTGGCACGATCGCTTACGAGGTTGAGCACATCAACAGCCACGAGGAGCGGACCTGGCTGCGGCAGGCCATCGAGACCGGCGAGCACCATGTCCGTCTAGAGACAGCCGACAGGGCGCGGCTCCTCGAGCGCCTGACTGCCGTGGAGGTCTTCGAACGCCTCCTCGGACGTGCCTACCTGGGGCAGAAACGCTTCTCGATCGAGGGCCTCGACGTTCTGGTTCCGATGCTCGACCGGCTCATCGAGCTCGTCGATCAAACTGGCGCCCGAACAGTCGAGATCGGGATGCCCCATCGCGGGCGGCTGAGCGTCGTCGTCCACGTTGTCGGCGTCGCCGAAGCCACCATCTTCGAAGAGTTCGAGCGAGGGCGGGCCACGGCCGAGGCGGACCCGCCGGCCGTGGGCGAGACGAGCGACGTCAAGTACCACCGCGGCGCCCACGGCGCCCATCCCACCGCCGGCGGCTCAGTACGCGTGACCGTCTCCTCGAACCCGAGCCACCTCGAGGCCATCGATCCCGTGGTCGAGGGACGAGCGCGGGCCGAGCAGACCGACCGGAGCGGACCGACAGTGAGCGCGGACGCCCACCTTGCGGTCCCGGTGCTGATCCACGGCGATGCCGCCTTCGCCGCGCAGGGCGTTGTCGCCGAGACATTCAACCTGGCCCGCCTCCCCGGCTACACGACCGGCGGGACGATCCACGTGATCGGCGACAACCAGCTCGGCTTCACGGTCGAACCCAGGGACGCCCGCTCGACCGACTACGCCAGCGACCTCGCCAAGGGCTTCGATGTCCCCATCGCCCACGTCAACGCCGACGACCCCGAGGCCTGCCTTTCGGCCGTCCAGCTCGCCGTCGCATACCGCGAGCGGTTCCACGGCGACTTCGTCATCCACGTCTTGGGTTACCGTCGCTACGGCCACAGCGAAGAGGACGAGCCGGCCTACACCCAGCCTCTGCTGTATGCCCTGATCGCCGAGCACCCGACCGTCCGCGAGATCTACCTGCGACGACTGGTCGAGGAAGGCGCGATCGAGTACTCGGCGGGGGAGGCGATGGTAGGCGCGGCGCAAGCGCGCCTGGTGGAGCTTCGGGAGTCGGTGGCAAAGGAGACCGCTGGCGTGGGCGCCGGTCCGACCGCCGAAGGCGACGGGTCGGGCGAGGACCGCGGTGCGGCAGTCTTGGTGGGCCCGAGTCGTCGAGGGAGGCGCTCGTTGGCGAAAGCTCGCCCGACTGCCGTGCGCGCGGCCAGGTTGCGGGCGATCAACGATGACCTCCTGCACGTGCCCGACGGCTTCACGATCCACCCGAAGCTCGTCCCTCAGCTCGAACGGCGGCGAGCGGCACTCGGCCCCGATGGTCGCATCAGCTGGGCCCAGGCCGAGGCCCTCGCCCTGGCGTCTCTGCTTCTCGAGGGCGTACCGATCCGTATGACCGGCCAGGACACCGAGCGCGGCACCTTCAGCCAGCGCCACCTCGTGCTCCACGATCCCACCGACGGGCAGCGGTTCACGCCCATCGAGCACCTATCCGGCGCGCGGGCCTCCATCGAGCTGCACGACAGCCCCCTCTCGGAGCTAGCTTGCCTCGGCTTCGAGTATGGCTACGCGGTCGAGGCGCCCGAGGCGCTTGTGCTGTGGGAGGCGCAGTACGGGGACTTCGCCAACGGCGCCGAGGTCGTAATCGACCAGTTCATCATCGCCGGCCTCGCCAAGTGGGGCGAGACCTCGCGGCTGACCATGCTCCTGCCCCACGGCTACGAGGGTCAGGGACCCGAGCACTCGAGCGCCCGCCTGGAGCGCTATCTGGCGCTCGGTGCGGAAGACAACCTGCGGGTCGCGTACCCCACGACCCCAGCCCAGTACTTCCACCTGCTGCGAGATCAGGCGCTGCGGCCGATCGTCCGGCCACTGGTGCTGATGACGCCCAAGAGCCTGCTTCGGCTGCCGGCCGCCACCTCGAGCCCGGGCGAGCTGACCGCCGGTCGTTTCGAGGCGGTCCTCGACGACCCGGAGCGCGCGGCCATGCGCGGGGGCGTGCGCCGGCTCGTGCTGTGCAGCGGCCGGTTCTACTACGACCTTTTCCTCTCGCCACGGCGCGCAGAGGCGACCGACGTCGCGATCGCCCGGGTCGAGCTTCTCTACCCGTTCCCCTGCGATGAACTGCGCCGGCTGATCACCGGGTACCCGGCTCTGGAGACGGTGGTCTGGGCGCAGGAAGAGCCGCGCAACATGGGTGCGCGCAAGTTCGTGCTGCCCGAGATCCGCGACCTCCTGCCACCGCAGGTCTCGCTGGCCGACGTCTCACGGCCGGAGCGATCTAGCCCCGCCGAAGGCTACGCGGCCGCTCACCGGGCTCAGCAGCTGGCTCTGGTCGGCGAGGCTTTCGGGTAGCGATCGCACTCACTGGGCGCGGCGCGGGCGTCGAGTGAGCGTGACGCATGGCGTCCGGGCGGATCGATCAACAGCCACGATCGCGGGTTAGTGACGCTGCGGGTCCCATCCCCTATTTCAAGTCAGACAGCCGGACGATGTCGAGCTTCGTCGGAATCGACACATAGCCCGTCGGCTGCCCCGGCTGGGAACCGAAGATGAGCCAGCCTCCCGAAAGTGCCACCCCATCGGGGACAACAAGCTGCGCGGAGTCGCCAGGCCGGCGGACCAGGAAGAGCTGCTGTTGCCAGGTTTCGGTCCACGCTAGCCAGCCGCCCGAGACGGAAGGCCCTCCAAAGTCCGACCAATGCCCAGCCTGAACGGGCTGCCAGCCGGGGGACGTCGCCGTCCAGATGTCGGCGCTGCCGACGGCCCAGGCGATCTCACCTGAGTCGGCTGACAGCCAGTAGGCGCCGTCGGCGATGGAGCGGGCTGAGGCACCATTCGGTAGCACCATACAAGACCCGAGGATCTGCCCGGGCTGAGCATCGCCGAGGCTAACTAGAGGCGTTCGGGCCGCTCGATCGGGGGCAGGTGCGGCTCGCCGGTAATCAGTCGGGTTCCGCGGCCGTGCGTCAGGAAGCTCCACGCCCATCGGATGATCACCACGAGCCGGTTCGCGAAGCCGATGAGATAGACGATGTGGACGCCGAGCCACATCCCCCAGGCCAGGAAGCCACTCATCCGGCCCAACCGGCCGAGCCAGCGGATGTCGGCCACGCCGGACAGCCGACCGATGACCGCGACGTCGCCCCGGTCCCGGTACCGGAATGGCTCGGGCGTCGCGCCGCGGACGCGCCGCCGGATCGCAACCGCCGCATAGGTACCTTCCTGGATCGCGGCTGGCGCAACGCCCGGCACAGGCTTCCCGCCCTGCCGCTTCGCGATCGCGAGGTCGCCCAGGATCATCACCTCAGGGTGACCTGGCACGGTGAGGTGGGCGCCGACCGGCACCCGGCCCGCCCGATCCGCCTCCACGCCAAGCGCGTCAGCGACCTTGCGCCCGAAGCTCGACGCCTGCACGCCCGCCGCCCAGAGAACCGTCCGCGTCGGGATTCGCTCCGTCCGCTCGTTGCCATCGCTGTGGACGGCCACGTCGATGCCGCCCTCGTCGATGGCCGTCACCTTCGTCTCGGTCCGGACCGTCACGCCGAGACGTTCGAGCTGGCGTCGGGCCGATCCCGAGAGCGACTCGGGGTAGGTCGGCAGGACGCGGTCGAGCGCCTCAACGAGAAGCACCCTCGCATCTGCGGGGCGGATGGAGCGGAAGTCGCGGCGCAGCGTGTCGCGCGAGATCTCGCCGAGCGCCCCGGCAAGCTCTACGCCGGTTGGGCCCGCTCCCACCACAATGAACGTCATCCACTCCGTCCGCCGGGCCGGGTCCGCCTCGCGCTCCGCCGCCTCATACGCTATGAGGATGCGACGCCGCATCTCGGTCGCATCCTCGATGGTCTTGAGGCCGGGCGCCAGCCTGGCCCATTCATCGCGGCCGAAGTAGGCATGCCTCGCGCCGGTTGCCACGACGAGCGTGTCGTAGTCGACAGTTCCGCCGTCGTTGAGAGTGACTCGGCGGGCGACCGGATCGAGCCCCACGGCCTCACCCAGGAGGACGCGCGTATTCTCGTTCCGCCGCAGGATGGCGCGGAGGGGCTGGGCGATGTCGCCCGGAGAAAGAGCACCCGTGGCGACCTGGTAGAGCAGCGGCTGGAAGAGGTGGTAGTTGCGCCGATCGACGAGCGTGACCCCTACCGCCGGGTCCTTGCCGAGCTTCTTGGCCGCGTACAGCCCGGCAAAGCCGCCGCCGACGATGAGGACACGGTGCCGGCCGCCGCCGGGGTCCCGATGCCGGGTCGCTCGCCTCAGAAGGTGTGGCACACGTTCATAGTGCCAGGGAATCTCACAGTCGAGTGCCTCGTCCCGAACTCGCCGCACGTCGTGGTTATCAGCTCGCCCTGGACGTCGGCTGCGGCCCCGGCGCGCTCACCACGGAGTTGGTCAAGCGACTCGGCTCGGCCGCCGTGACCGCCGTGGATCCGTCTGAGCAGTTTGTTCGCGCGGCTCGAGAACGCCTTCCCGGCGTCAACGTCGTACGAGCGTCGGCGGAGCATCTGCCCTTTCCGGACGGGTCCTTCGACGCGGTCCTGGCGCAACTCGTCGTTCACTTCATGGCCGATGCTGTCGCGGGGTTGACCGAGATGACACGCGTGACGCGCTCGGGGGGCGTTGTCGCGGCCAGTGTCTGGGATCATGCCGGCGGGCAGGGGCCGCTCGGCGCATTCTGGGAAGCGGCGCGCGTGCTCGACCCCGACGTTGCGGACGAATCCGACCTTGCGGGCGCTCGCGAGGGGCACCTGGAGGAGCTGTTCGAAGCAGCTGGCCTGCAGAAGATCGAGGCCACTATCCTGTCGGCGAGCGTCGAGCACCCGACATTCCAGGAGTGGTGGGAACCGTTCACGTTCGGCGTCGGGCCTGCTGGGAGCTACACCGCCGGCTTAGATCCAGACCGACAAGGACGGCTTCGGAACCTGTGCCGCGAACGCTTCCCGAACGAACCGTTCGTTGTGACCGCGCGCGCCTGGGCCGCCAGAGGGCTAGCGTAGCCAGCCTCGAGGAGATGTGGAGAGAAGGCGACCGAAAGGGTCAGCAGGGGATCCCGCGAGGGCAGCCGAGGCGGAGACGCACGAGCGTGGGATCGGCGACAGGTAGGCTGGCCCTACTCGAAATGGTCGGGGCGAGAGGGCTAGAGCCGACACACCGTCGCCAATTCTGTTGATCCCGGTCACGAACGTTCCGACGTACGTTAGCCGAGTCTGGGAGAGCGCATAGGTTGGCGGGTCGGTGGAAGCGCGCGGATCGTGTACGGCCAAGAGGAGTCACACCGAGCCAGCGCTTCTTCCTCTACCGCGGTACCAGCCGCAGCGTTGACTTGACGGCCTCGGCCGAGATGACGGTGTCGACGATCGAGGGGCCGTAGCGGTCGTATTTCGAGTGGTAGGCGGCGGTGACCGCGTCGGCCACGTCTGGACCGGGTTGCTCGAAGGCGACGTCGCGCTCCACGCCGGCCGCACGGATGCGACCTTCGCCCGACTTCAACGCCCGCTGGAACCATCCGTTGTTCCAGCCGTACGCGGACCGGACGTAGAGACAGTCGGCTGCTCCGACTACCCAAATGGTCACGTATGGCCGGAAGCTTCGATCTGGTCTCCGCGACGTCAACTCCAGCTCGGTCGCGCGGGAAACGCGCGCCAACTCATCGGGGGTCCAACTACTGGGGTCCATCGCTCTCCTCTCTCGTCTACAGTCCGGTCCGAGCCTCAAGGGCGTCTGGGTAGCGGGCACCCTGGATCTGGATCTTCGATGCGGCCTCGTCGATCTCACGGAGGTCTTCGGTCGTCAGTTCGACCGCGGCCGCGCCGACGTTCTCCTCGATCCGCGCCAGCTTCGTGGTACCTGGGATCGGCACGATCCACGGCTTCTGGGCGAGCAGCCAGGCAAGAGCGATCTGAGCCGGAGTGGCGGCTTTGCGGTCCGCCATGCCACGAAGCAGATCGACTATGCCCTGGTTCGCTTTGCGGGCTTCGGCCGAGAACCTGGGCACGATGTTACGGAAGTCGTTCGGCGTGAAGGTCGTCTTCTCGTCGAGGGCGCCGGTCAGGAAGCCCTTGCCGAGCGGGCTGAAGGGAACCAGACCGATGCCCAGCTCCTCCAGGGTCGGGAGAAGCGCCTCTTCGGGACGCCGCCACCACAGCGAGTACTCGCTCTGCACCGCCGTGACAGGTTGGACGGCGTGTGCGCGCCGGATCGTCCCGACGCCCGCTTCGGAGAGCCCGAAGTGCCGGACCTTGCCCGCGTCGACCAGATCCTTCACGGCTCCGGCCACGTCCTCGATGGGAACGTTCGGGTCCACTCGATGCTGATAGAGGAGGTCGATGCGATCGGTTCGGAGGCGCCGCAGCGAACCTTCCACGCTCTCGCGGATCACCTCCGGCCGGCTGTCAGTGACTTGCTGGCCGTCGGTGTCGACCCGCAGCCCGAACTTCGTGGCGATTACGACCTGGTCTCGCATCGGAGCCAGCGCCTCCCCGACGAGTTCCTCGTTCACGAACGGGCCGTAGATCTGCGCCGTGTCGAAGAAGGTGACGCCTCGATCCACCGCGGCCCGGAGGACGGGAATCATGTCGGCCCGGTCGGGGATCACGCCGTAGCTCTGGCTCATGCCCATGCAGCCGAGGCCGACCGCGGTAACTTCGAGGCCCTGTCCGAGAGTTCGTTTCTTCATCGTTCGTTCTCCTTAGTGGCCGGTCATGTCGAGGGCGGCCTGCGGCAGCCTGGCGCCCTGCAACTCGATCTTGGAGGCGGCCTCGTCGATCTCACGCAACTCGCCGGCGGCGAACTCGACGTTCACCGAGCCGAGGTTCTCTTCCAGGCGGGTCAGCTTCGTCGTTCCGGGGATCGGCACAATCCATGGCTTCTGGGCGAGCAGCCACGCCAGGGCGATCTGTGCTGGAGTGGCGCGCTTGCGGTCGGCGACCGACCGAATGAGTTCGACGAGAGCCACGTTCGCCTGCATCGCATCCGGCGAGAAGCGCGGCACGTGTGCCCGGAAGTCGGTGCTGGCGAACTTGGTCGTCTGGTCGATCTTGCCTGTGAGGAAGCCGGCGCCGAGCGGGCTGAAAGGTACGAATCCGATCCCCAGCTCCTCGAGCGTCGGCAGCAGCTCCTTCTCGGGTTCGCGCCACCAGAGCGAGTACTCGCTCTGGACGGCGGTCACGGGCTGGACGGCATGGGCGCGGCGAATGGTCGCCGGCGCAGCCTCCGACATGCCGAAATGCCGAACCTTGCCTTCGGAGATCAGATCCTTCACTGTCCCGGCCACTTCCTCGATCGGGACCTCAGGATCGACCCGGTGCTGGTATAGAAGATCGATAGCGTCGAGCCCAAGACGCCGCAGCGACCCTTCGGCGGCAGCTCGAATGTGGGCCGGCTTGCTGTTCATGCCGGGGCCACGCTGGCCGGTCACGGGGTTGATGTCGAAGCCGAACTTGGTCGCGATCACAACTCGGTCGCGCACCTGCGCCAGCGCCTCGCCGACCAACTCCTCGTTGACCAGCGGTCCGTAGGCCTCGGCCGTGTCGAAGAGGGTGACGCCGCGATCCACGGCCGCCCGGATGAGGCCGATCATCTGACTGCGATCGACCGGGGCGCCGTACACACCTGTCATGCCCATGCAGCCCAGTCCGAGAGCCGAAACCTGCAGGCCCTGTCCGAGCGTTCGCGTTTGCATTTTCTTGTCCTCCGCCGGCTCCTGGCCGGACGAGCAATCGGCTTCTTGTTGCCTGGAATCCAACCACCGATCGTCGCGGCCAGGGAGACCGTGCTGATAGGGATACTGGCAGTACCTCCCATTTCCGCCAGCACCGGCGTACCTTGGATGCGAAATGAGTAACGCAGACGAAGCGCCTGCCCGGCAGGCGATCCGGGAGTTCTTGACGTCGAGGCGGGCGAAAGTCGGCCCGCGCGAGGCCGGCCTTCCTGTCTACGGCGCCAACCGCCGCGTCTCCGGGCTTCGGCGCGAAGAAGTCGCCATGCTCGCGGGCATCAGCGCCGAGTACTACACGCGCCTCGAGAGAGGCAACGTTCGCGGGGTTTCGGAGGAGGTTCTCGACGGGATCGTCCGCGCCCTTCACCTCGATGATGCCGAGCGCGAGCATCTCTTCGACCTGGTCAGAGTCGCGAGCGCCGGCGCCGCGCGACCAGTCCGGCGCAGTCCGGCGGCCGAGCGCGTTCGCCCGAGCGTGAAGCGGATCGTCGACGCAATGGCAACTATCCCGGCCTTCGTTCGGAACCGGCGTCTCGACGTCCTGCACGCAAACCCGCTTGCGGAAGCTCTCTACTCCGAGCTGTATCGCTCGCCCATTCGGCCCGTGAACTCGGTCCGCTTCGCCTTCCTCGATCCGCGGGCCAAGCAGTTCTACGGCGACTGGGAGACGAGCGCGCACGACATGGTCGCCGCGCTACGAAGTGAGGCCGGACGCAGTCCGTTCGACCGTTCGCTCACGGATCTCATCGGCGAGCTCTCCACCCGCAGTGAGGAGTTCCGGGTGCTCTGGGCGGGACACGACGTCCGGTTCCATCGCTCCGGCGTCAAGACGCTTCACCACCCTCTGGTGGGCGACCTGACCCTCGCCTATGAGGTTCTCCAGCTGCCGGGCGACTCGGGCCAGGAGCTTGTTACCTACTCGGCCGAACCCGGCAGCCAGACTGAGCGCTCGCTGGCCGAGTTGGCTGGCTGGGCCTCGACGCGAGACAGGTTCGCCGCCCTAGGAGCTGTCGACGACCGCTGACGGTGGGCCCGTATCTCTTCGTCGACGTGTTCTACCTGTGGCCGTCGCGAGTCGACGTACAGACGCTCGCGGCCTCATCGGAAGCGGTTGCACCCGACCACAAGTGAAGCCCGGGCGGCCTGACGCTTCTTCACTGCGCTGCGAGACGCCAGTGGCATGCTTGATGTCTGAACTTGCTCCAACCGTCTTGCCGCTATGCCATTGTGCCGGTATGATGGCAATCATGGCGACGAAGAAGAAAGTGACCCTGTACGTCGATGCGGACGTGATGCGTGCAGCTCGAGTTCGCGCAGCCCGCACGGACAAGCACGACTCGGAAGTGGTGGAGGAGGCGCTGCGCGCCTACCTCGGCTTCGACGTGCTCGCGAGCGTCTGGGCCCGTTCCGGTCTGAGCGAAGACGAGGCGATGCGTCTCGCGGTCGAGGAAACCCACGCGGTCCGGGCCGAGAAGCGTGCCTCGCGCGGTTCTTGACACCAACGTCCTCGTTTCGGCGCTGATCAGTCCGGGCGGTCCCAGCGCCGCGCTCCTGCTCGAGCTGCGCGCCGGCGCCTTCGAGCTCATCGGCTCGCCGATCCTGTTGGCCGAGCTTGCCGAGGTGCTTGAGCGCCCCAAGTTCCGTCCCTATGTCACTGCAGCCGAAGCCGCCGCATACGTGGAACTCATTGGCCACGAGGCAACGATCCATGACGACCCGCCGCCGGCCGAGGAACCGCTCAGCGCTGACCCGGACGACGAGTATCTGCTCGACCTGGCGCGTGCCGCGGCAGCGGACGTATTGGTGTCTGGCGACTCGCACCTGCTGGTTCTACGGGACGTTGTGCCGGTCGTGACTCCCGCCGAGTTCCTGGCCAGCCTGGCCAATCGGTGAGGCTGTCGAACCGCCGGCCACATAGATCGAGCCGAGTGCCATCGAGAGTCTCGCCAGGCGGGGATCGTGCAAGTGGGATCAGTGAGGGTAGGCAGCGACCTACTCGAATGGTCGGGGCGAGAGGATTAGAGCCGACACACCGTCGCCATCGTTGCTGATCCCGGTCGCGAACATACCGAGCTACGTTGGTCGGGTCTGGAAGACGGCTTGAGGGCGTTCCTTCAAACCGCCCGTACAAGGGACGAGAAGGCGGCGACGATCCGGTCGGGGTTTGACAGGAGTCAAACCGACGCTGGCGACCTGAATGTCCCAATTCGGCTCGACTGCCAACTTGTAAGCCGGGAGCAGCCGCGGCGAACGCAACCAGAATCGCCTCCGGTACAGCGTCCAGCTAGGCGCTCGGTCGGAAGCTCGGACGGATTTGAACCGGCGGTTCCCACCTGCCGGATCGTCGTGCCGAGCTGCATCTTGGAGGCCTTGGCCGTGGTGGCCTGAACGTCGGGCATCTGTCGACTGGCGTCGTCGGGCCTCGGCCCGTGACTCAGCCCATCGGCGTCAGCCCGTAGTGCGCGATCAGCTCCGGCACCCACTCCATCGAGATGGTCGAGCCATACTGCGCGGCCGTCGCCCCCATCGTCTCGGGCGTGAGTTCGCCCCGGGCGCCCAGCTGGCCGAATTTCGCAAACATCTCCTCGAGGCCGGCTGGCGTGATGATCTCGAGGATCCGCGCAGGCCGATCGTCGGGGTTCCAGAAAGTGTGCGGGATGCGCCGCGGCTTGAGGATGTACGAGCCGGTCTCCGCGATGAACTCAACATCGCCGATCCGGGCGCCGATGCGACCCTCGAGGATGTACGACCATTCATCGTTGTCCTGGTGGACGTGCGGGGGAACGAGTGCACGCGGCGCGACGGGGTGTTCGACAATCGAGATCAACCCGTTCGTCGCGGTGCCGGGGATCTTCGTGATCACTCCGACGGGACCCTGCATGACGACCTCGCCGTCCGCCCGCTCGACGAGAAACCGATGTTCGGCGGTGACCGGGATGACCATCTCATACCTCACTTTGCATGCACAGTGCTGTGCAGTATTATCGGAGAGTAGCCAGCCGCCCCGGTTTCGTCAATACTTTCGATGCACATGTCTGAGCAACTGAAACCAAAGGGCCAGCGGACGTACAGGATGGGACGACGGCGCGACCAGCTCGACGCCACGCGCCAACGCATCACCGAGGCGGCGTTCGACCTGCACAGCACGGTTGGGCCGGCACAGACATCGATCAGCGCGGTCGCCGAACATGCCGGAGTCCAGCGCCACACGGTCTATCATCACTTCCCGGACCTGACCGCCCTCTTCCGGGCCTGCACCGAGCACGGGATGCGGATCACCGGCATCCCGGACCCGGCATCCTGGCGCGCCATCGACGACCCGACGACCCGCCTTCGGACCGGGCTCGGTGAGCTGTACTTGTACTACCGGACGAACACCCGGCTCCTCGGCAACATCGTTCGGGACATGCCGCTGACGACGGGTGTGGGCGGCTCGGAGGCGTTCGTAGAGCGCATGACCGAGATGTTCTCCGCGCTCGCCTGGGGGTGGCCGGGCGATGCCGCGACGCAGAGGTTGCGAATGGCCTCGATCGGCCACGCGATGTCGTTCGAGACATGGCGGTCGCTGACCGACCGCGGCCTGTCCGACGCCGAGGCGGGCGATCTCATGTTGTGGCTCGTGACTACGGTCCAGGGCGGCCGCGAGCCGTCAGACCGCAGCCGATGAGCGTCAGGTTCGTGGATGCTCCTCGAGCGACCCTGGCCATGATCGCCAAGACGGCCGACGAGGATCGCCACGACCGTCCGACGGAGTAGGCAGCGAAGGAATAGGCCTGGCCCAACCGAGGATTGGCCCGCGTGGGTGGCTGAGGGCGATCTCGACCCCGCGCGGCTCGCGAGCATGACCGCGGAGATCGAGTCGACCGCCTGCTGCGGGCGCTAGCCCGGGACGCGTGATCCCGATCTGGCGGGTCACCGTGACACTCTCAGGTCGGGTGGTTCCGGATCGGGCGCAGGGACAGCCCCAGCGGGATCAGCGATCGACGCGAAATTGGAAGCCCAACCGTGGAATCAGCGACGGGTAGGGGACCCTACCTGAATGGTCGGGGCGAGAGGAGTCAGACCGACACCGACGACCTGAATGTCCCACTCAGGCTGGCATGTGAACTAACCGGCTCTGAAGGATGGCTCGAGAGGGCGCAATGAGAATCACCAACCCGGCCAGGCCTCGGCACCGGAAATCGGCGCAGGAGGATGGCCTTAGCCGCCGACGCCGGTCCAGTTCGACCGGCACCCCGAGCGAGTCCGGTACCTGGTGACGTAAAGTGGTCCTGCGTCCGTCAGGTTATGGGATCGAGGCCATGCGCACGCTTCGCCGGATGTTGAAGCTGGCATCGTTGCCGCCGGCAGTCGTTCTGGCGGCGACGCTCGTTGCCGCCGGCTGCCAGTCGGGCGCCACGACTTCTGTGGCAACCGCGACCGCGATCCCAATCGCGACGCCGACATCCACGCTGGCAACGGCTCTTTCCGGCACGTTCAGCCCGACCGGATCGATGACGAGCCCGCGGCTCGGACACACGGCGACGCTGCTTCCGAGCGGCAAGGTCCTGATCGCCGGTGGACGGATCGGCGACGGCACAGGCTCGCTGGCGTCGGCGGAGCTCTACGACCCGGCGAGCGGCACGTTCAGGCCGACTGGGTCGATGTCGAGCACACGGGCATGGCACACCGCGACCCTGCTGACAAACGGCAAGGTGCTGATCGCGGGGGGCACCACGGGCTTGGTCCTCCCCGGGACACCTCTGGCGTCTGCCGAGCTGTACGACCCGACTACCGGCAGGTTCAGCCCGACTGGATCCATGGCAACGGCACGTACGGCGCAGACCGAGACCAGGTTGAAGGACGGTCGGGTCTTGATCGCGGGTGGTTGTAGCGACGAGAACCGGCCCGTGTCTTCGGCGGAGCTGTATGACCCGGGCACCGGCTCGTTCAGCTCCACCGGGTCCATGTCGACCGAAAGGTGCTATTCCACAGCGACCCTGCTGCTCAGCGGCAAGGTCCTGTTGACCGGTGGCGATGACTACTGGTACGGGACTTCGGCGGAACTGTACGACCCTGCCACTGGGACGTTCAGCGCGACAGGATCCATGGCATTCGGGCGATTGGGTCAGGCCGCGACCCTGCTGCCCGACGGCAAAGTCCTCGTCAGTGGCGGCAATGGCCAGATGAACCAGGCAATGGAGGTCTACGACCCGAGCGCCGGCAGGTTCAGCCTGGCTCCGTTCATACCCCCTGTGTCGGTGGAACGCTCTGGGGACAGCGCGACCTTGCTGCGGAGCGGCAAAGTCCTGATCGCCGGCGGCGGAACGGACCACCTGACTGGTGGCAACGTGTCCACGGCCGACCTGTACGACCCGGCCACCAGCGCGTTCAGCTCGACCGGGGCGATGTCGACCATTCGGTCAGGGGCCAGCGCCACCCTGTGGCAGATGGCAGGGTCCTGGTCGCCGGGGGCGTACAAAAGCGAAGCTACAGCAACTGGATTTCGTTCGCGTCGGCGGAGCTGTATACGCCATAACCGAAGGCTCGCGCTCCAGTTAGCTCCGCCATCTCGGGATGGGCCCTTTCTCAGCGATCGAGTTGCCTGCCATGCACATCTAGCAAGGCTGGCTCGACGAGACGTGGCGACGTATTCCGGCCAGCCAATCGAGGGCGTTGCGCCGGCCAGGGCAGAGCTAAATGCCACACAATCGTCGGGAGGGTGTCACGACGCCGTCAGCGCACGGCGACCGGCAACGCATCCAGGAGGGCCGCGAGCTCGCGGGGCTTCGTGAACATCGGCCAGTGCCCGGTTTCGATCTCTGCGTAGTCCCATCCGGGGGTCTCGGGCGCGATGGGCGAAGGGAAGTCCGCCGTCGCACGGACGTAGGTGCGATCGATCGCCGTGGCGGCCGGATTGCCGAGCGACAGGCGCTCCCGATAGGTGCCGATCGGATGCGGCGTTCCCCTCGTGGCCAGAACCTCGAACAACCCGTCGTCGAGGCCATGCGCTCCGTAGTAGAGATCGAGTTGCTCCCGGCCTATGACCGGCAGTCGGAGCGGATCACCGGCGGCGTCCGCGCCGGCCTCCATTCCTGCCTGCACCTCCGGACCGAGCGTGTCGAAGATCGACGCACCGTCCGGCAGCACGATCGCGGCCAGGTACACGAGGCGCGCGATTCTCTCCGGGATACGGTCGGCGACCCCGGTGATCACGGCTCCTGCGTACGAGTGGCCGACGAGGACGACGTTGCGGAGGTCGCCTTTCTCGAAGACGGACACGACGTCGTCCACATGGGTCGTGAGGGTCGTGTCCGGCGTCCCCTCGCCTGCGCGCTCGGCCAGGCCAGTCAGCGTGACGGGGCGAACGTCATGCCCACGGCCACGAAGGTCGGCTGCGACTTCCGACCATGCCCATGCGCCGAGCCAGGCTCCGGGTACGAGGACGAATGTGCTCATGGTTGTCTCCTTCGATCGGCGCCTCCGATGGTCGCGCTCGGTCGCAACGATGCCGGTTAATGAGGGCGGATATGGTCCTCATTCTCGGTATCCTTTTGGGCATGGCACCGACCCTTCGTCTCTTCGCACTCCTCGACCTGCTCCAGGGCGGCGGCTGGGTATCCGGACCGGAATTGGCGAGGCGACTCGAGGTCGAGCCGCGGATGCTGCGGCGCGACCTGGTCCGCCTACAGGAGATCGGCATACCGATAGAGTCGGAGCGCGGCCGGCATGGCGGGTACCGCCTCCGGCCCGGCTACCGCCTGCCGCCGCTCATGCTCAGCGACGACGAGGCGGCCGCAGTCATCCTGGCGCTGAAGTCCGCGCGCGAACTCGGGTTCGCGACGGCCGCACCCGCGATCGAGACCGCAAGCGCGAAGATCCTTCGTGTCCTGCCCACCCCGCTGCGCATGCGCGTGCAAGCGCTCGAGGAGACGCTCGGGCTCTCCGGGCGGGGCGCCGTGGGCGGCGGGGCGCAGGGCGGAGTGCTCCTGGAGCTCGCGGAGGGGATCCGACGACAGCGCCGCGTCGTCTTTCGGTATGCGTCACCGCGACGCGATCCGCGCGAACGAGCGGTCGACCCGTACGGGCTGGCAGTCATTGGCGGACGCTGGTACCTCGCGGCACTGGACCAAGAGCACGGGGAGACTCGAGTCTTCCGCGTCGACCGCATCCTCAGCGCGAAGCTGAGCCTGGAGCCCGCCCCCGTCCCACCCGGATTCGACGCCGTGGCGTTCGTCTCTCACTCGCTCGCGCGCGTGCCCTGGCGGTGGCAGGTCGAACTGGTGGCGGATGCGAGCATGGAGGAGGTGCGGAGGGACATTCCTGCCACGGTCGCGGAGATCGAGGAGCGATCCGACGGCGTGCTGGTTCGCCTTCGTGCCGAGGACCTGCCAGGCGCCGCGCGGATGCTGGCCGCTATGCCCTGGCCGTTCGTCGTCCTGAAGCCGGTCGAGCTACGCACGGCGCTTCGAGAGCACGCTGAGGCGCTCCTCCGGAACTCGAACCGGTAGTACGCGCTGGACCCCCCATCATCGGCGGGTGTCAACTTCCCCGTCATATACCTGAACCGCGAGGCGCCGGGCTAGCCCTCATGGGTACGCCCGCCTACCACGGGTTCGGACTGGATCCCGGCGCCCGAGCCGCGGATATGGGGACGTTCAGGTCGGTCGGCTCAGGATCTCGCTCAAACGAGTGGGTTCGCGGCGTCGACCGCGAGCTCGAAGGAAGGTGGAATCGAGCGCGGGAAAGGCGGCATTGGCGGCCTACCTACTCGAATGGTCGGGGCGAGAGGATTAGGGCCGACACACCGTCGCCATCCTTGCTGATCCCGGTCGCGAACATACCGAGCTACGTTGGTCGGGTCTGGAAGACGGCTTAAGGGCGTTCCTGCCAACCGCCCGGCGAAGGACGAGGATCCGGAGGTCCCAATGATCAGGCCCAGTAGGAACAGCATCGGCGCCATCTGAGAGTCAGGCCAGTCGTGAATCCGGGTTCTTGACCCCGACGGGGCTCGGCGGAGTTGCGTAGCCCATCACCACCAAGCGGCGTCACGCCACCAGCCGTGGGCCAACCATCTGCTGGCTTCGCCAGTCAACCCTGTTCTGGTGGCACGCGATCGCGGCATCGTCAGGGCCACTTTTCGGTTGGCGGTCGGGCCGGAGCGGGCCGTTGCCTCAACCGCCCCGTCGTCAAGGGTTTCCATCCTCGCCCCGATGGCTCTCCGGGGCCTAGTTTGGAAGGGCGGGCTAGTCTGTCCGCCCCGTTCTCCCTGCAATGCGAGGAGCAGACCGTGACCGCAAGCGCAACACCGACGACCACAGCCGGCAGCCGCACAGAAAAGAACCGCGGTCCCGTCGGCGACGTTTCGGTAGTCAGCACCGGTACCGTCCAGATCCATCCCCAGCAGCGGAACGGAACGCGGCTTCCGCTCTTCGTCTGGCTGATGGGGTCGCGAAGCTGGACTCCGCCGCTCTCCATCAACGTGTACCTGATCGAACACGCGAGTGGCCTGGTCCTCTTCGACACCGGACAGGATCGGGCCTCGGTCACCGACCCGGACTACTTCCCCGGCGGCTTCGCCGGGTTGCTCTACAGCCGCCTGGCCCGCTTCAAGATCGGCCCGAATGACAGCCTGACCGCGAAGCTCGCGTCGGCCGGTTATGCCGCATCCGACGTCCGTCTCGCGATCCTGTCCCACCTCCATCAGGACCACATCGGCGGCATCCCATACCTGCCCAAGACAGAACTGATGGTCGCGGACGCCGAGTGGCAGGAGGTCGGGAAGGCGCGACCCGAACTCCGTGGACTGCTTCGTCGCCATATCGACTTGCCCGGAGCGCGATACCGCAAGATCAAGTTCACACCTACGGATGACCCCGCCCTCGCTCCCTTCACCGGGACGTATGATGTCATGGGCGACGGGTCACTGGTCCTTCTGCCTACCCCAGGGCACACGCCCGGTTCCATGTCTCTCTTGGTCAGGCGGCCTGGCAAGGTGCCTTTGTTGCTTGTCGGCGACCTGACCTACGAGTCCGGGCTGCTCGAGGCGGGCCGGATTCCCGGCGTTGGCGACAAAGCCGGGCTCCATCGGACGTCCGAGATGGTCCGGCAGCTCGAGGAGCGCAATCCGGGTTTGGTCATCCTACCAGCTCACGATCCAGGCGCGGCCGAGCGACTGCACTCGGCGAACGCCTGAGGCCGCGGTGGCGTCCGTCAGCGTTTGAGGACGGCCTGGTCGTACACGAGGTGTGATCAAGGCGGCGCGCGAGAGGGTTCTCATCCTCCGGCTCTATCGCCTTCCCAGACTGGAAGGCAGCGATGGCGGGAGCCTGTCCCGTCCGTGGATTCTGTTGCGCTCGCTCCCTGGCTACTTGACACCGAGGAAGTCTTCGGTGGTACTCGCCAATCTCGCCGTTCAATCACTCGCTCGCAGACGTATCCGAGGGCCAGCGGCTCGCGTGGAAACGTTCGCACCCGATGATCTGGGCGAGCGTGGGGAAGGGCGCTTCGGCAGCCTACCTACTCGGATGGTCGGGGCGAGAGGACTCAAGCCACACCGACCGACCTGAATGTCCCATTGAGGCTTTCGTGCGAGCTCATGGGACGAGAACGGTGGGCGCATGCGACTGCCAGCTAGCGTGCGCCTCGCCGCTCAGGAGCCCTACGAGCCAGGGGATAACGACGGTGCCGGCCGCAAGGTGCAAGTTTGAGAGGCCGGGTAATCCGCATCGAGCGTGACGTTGTCGAGCGGCCGGAGAGTGACCTGCGTGGAGCACTCGTCGCGCGGCGTGCCCATCGCCCCGCCGTCATATGTTGCCAACCATGAGGTGATCGAGTAGCTGCCCGCGGGCAGGACGAGGGGCGGTCCGGAACCGTAATTGCCGCCGAATGTGGTGGAGCCGTTTTCGCCCGACCTGGAACCGGACACCATGCCCTCGTGGACCTTCGTGCCGTCGCCGGACTGCAGACTGTAGAAGGCGAAATCGTTGGTCGCGCAGCAGTCGAGTCCATGAACGATCGCCATCTGCCAGAGCCGCGCCGGCTGGTAATCCCCGGCCAGCTTCAGGGGACCGGTGTCGATGAGCTTCCCAGTGGCGTCGTCGACGAGCGAGACGGTCTCGGGCCGAGTCTCCTGGCCTTGTGACAGGGTGCCCTGCGTGAGGGATCGCACCAGCCACAGGATGTTGTCGCCCGCGAGATTCCAGCGTGGGTCGACGGTCGCGATGTCGCCGGCTCTGAATGCGGCCGCCGTCAGCACGTTGTCACTCAGTCCGGCGGCGGCCACGGCCTGGACGAGCGTCATCCTGGGCGTGATCGGTTTGCCCGACTGCTGGTCGCCGGTCTGCGGGGCCGTCAACGGGACGTCCTGCCCTGCCGCCCAGGCGATGCGATCGACGACGAAGGCGCTTGCGCATTCGCTCTGGGTAGAAGCGGTGCATTGCCATTGCCGGCTGTCGCCGGCGTGGCCGATGAGCACGAAGGCGGCCGGCTGGCCAATGGCGCCCCCCGTCAGCCACGTCCACGCGTTGCCGCTGGTCTCGGTCATGAAAAACGGCGAGAGGTACGTTCCGGTTGGCTCGTGGCAACTCATCCCGTTCGAGCCATCCGCCTGGCACAGTTGCGCGCCAGCGCGTGTATCCGTGAAGGCGTCGAACCGGCAATATCCCTCGAGCGGGCCGATGTACGCCATCGGAGCGGGGCAGGATGGGTCGACCTCCTGGTAGTAGCCAGCGACCGCGACGGCCTCACCGTCAAGCTTGCCGGCCCGCAGCAGCTCGACAGCATGGGCAACGCTGATCACCGGCAGGCCGGCAACTTCGGATGGGAACGTCGCGTTGGGCGGTTGGCTTGTCGAAAGCGTTGAGCTGCTGGCCGGAGGGGTCGTCGGACGGCCGGGCCCGGTTGGCAGTTGCAAGCTCGAGAAGACACCAACCACCACGACAATCAGGACGAGTCCGGCGACCGCCAGCCGCCCCCATGCCCTGGCTGACGAGATCGACCACTGTCGCCGAGATCCGGATGCCGCGGTCGGCCAGCGCAAATCGTCGGGCACGGAAACGTCGGCACGCCCACGCATGTAGGCCCGGATGCGCTCTTCGTCGCTCACCGCTTGTCCTCCTCGGCCAACATCGCCCGGAGCCGCTCCACGCCGGCGTGGATGCGCGACTTGACGGTCCCCTCAGGCACAGACAGGGCGGCCGCTACCTGCGGCACGGACAGGTCAAGCGCGTAATGAAGTGCCAGCGCGATGCGCTGGTCGGCGGGCAGCAACTCGAACGCTCGATCCAGTCGGTCACGCTCGGCGAAGACGGTCGATCGGTCGTCCTCCGTGCCCTCCGGCCAATTGAGGATGGGGACGACGCGTGGCCGGCTGCGGCGCGCGCGCAGGTGTTTGCGACTGCGGTTGGCGACGATGGCATGGAGCCATGCTCGAACGCGTTCGGGATCGCGGATCCTCGCGAAACCGCGCCATGCGTCGAGCAGCGCTTCCTGAGTCACGTCTCGGGCATCCGCTTCGCCGACGATCGCTGCCGCGGCACGGTACATCTCGTCCACCCACGGACGCACGAGTACCTCGAAGGTCGTCGCCACGCTGGCGGCGTCAGCCTCGTGAGGCGCCATCGTTGTGTCCACTCCTCTATTGATCCGCGGCCCACGCCTTTCGTTCGATCGGGTCGTTGGTCACTTCGATCGGGGAGCCTCCGCGCGCGAGGCCGTGACCACCCTCAAGACGGCGACGTCACCCGTTCGGTGCCCGGCCTGATCGGCTCGATCCGAAGATTACGTATCGGTCAGCAGCGCGTCGAGACTTCGTCCGGGCAAAAGGCTCAAGCCAAGAAAAGCACGGCGGCTCACCGTGGTCCAGCGTGGTCGCTGACGGTCGACGCCGCGAGAGCGACCAGCGTCAGGACGTCATCGACAACAGTGCCGATTGGATAGGTCTCGAAACCTGACCGTTCGAGGGCACGCTGAACCCGTCTTCGTTGGCCCTTGTCCAGCAGACTGGCACACCCAAAGACCATCTCCCGAAGGCCTTGGAAGTCATCATCGGCCGGTCGCAGCGGAATCGGGATTTCTTTGAGGACCTGCCATAGGATGCGAGATGCTTCCTCTTGCCCTGTCGGGTCAACGAGCACGACCTGCACGGTCCCGTCCATTTGCCACGCGAAGTTGAGGGTGTGCCCCTTCCGCCAATGAGCCGCGACGCGATGGCGAGCGTTGACGAGTACGAGGTCGAGCCAGCGGGCTGCCGCCCGCATGTCCGTAGATCCTCCGCCGCCGTCCAAGTAGTTCATCAGACAAACCCACGGCCCGGGCGGATCGCTCATCTCGAAGCGTGCCCGTTCGGCGAGCAGAGTTGCGATCTCTTGAAGGAGCATGTCGCCCACGGTCACGTAGGCGATGACATCTGCCTGCGCCTTGATGTCGGCCAGCGGATCGCCCTGCCCAAACTCAGGATGGTCACGGAACTGACGCTCTTCTGATCGGAGAAACGCTGGACCGCTCTCGGCCATCCGCTCGATACAAACGGACCACATTGCCAGTGTTCGCACGACGCGCTGAAGGGTCCAGTCCTCGTCCGCATAGCCCGGCCAAGAGCGCATGGCGTCGGCCTGGGCGAACACTCGACGCGCTTGGCTTGAAGTCGGATAGCCATCCTGTGTCATGCAGAGATGGTATTGCGGTTCGCCGGCCTAACCAACGACGTTGTAGCGCGTAAGGGCGAGGGAGATGGTGTCTGGCCTGACAGCTCCTGCGGGACGTTCAGGTCGGCCGGTTCAGGATCTCCCTCAACCGGGCAGGATCGAGCAAGCCGCGATAAGTCTGGAAAGGCCCGTCTCTGAGCGTGATAGGGGCTCCCTCGAAGGCCACCTACTCGAATGGTCGGGGCGAGAGGAGTCAAACCGACCGTGGCGACCTGAATGTCCCATTCCTGCTCGGGTGCTGGCTCGTCGGCCGAGAGCGTCGACTTCGAATGGCAGGCTGGTAGCGGGCTGTGGGCATCCAGTCGCCGCTTCACGATGTGGGTAGTCCGTTGCTGTTTGGACCGCCCTGGGAATCGTCGAGCTCTGGCGTGTCGAGTCGGTTCCGAGCCCGATCGCCGAGGCATTGGCCGCTGCGCCAAAACGGATCATTCGGCACGTCACGGCCCGGGATCGGATGGGTAGGGTACCGGCATGGCCGCGCGCCCGAGCGAATCTGCGGCCTCCACGGGGGGCCAGCGCCTCATCCGGGCGCACGTTCTGGGCGCCTTCCACCTGAGCGTGGGCGGCAGGCCTGTCGAGCGCGCCGACTGGCAGCGGCTATCCGCAGAGCGGCTGGCGAAGCTGCTGCTGATCACGGAAGGGCATGCAGTGCCCCGGGAGCAGGCCGTCGAGACACTCTGGCCCGACGTCGATCCCGCCAGCGGTTACAACAACTCCCGAAAGGCGCTGCATTTCGCCAGGCGTGCCTTGGGCGCGCCAGGCGTTGTCATGAGCGACGGCGACAAGATCCGCCTCGATCCCGCCCTGCTCGATGTCGACCTTGACCGGCTACGGGCCGCCTTCGACCTGCTCGGCCATACCACGAGGCCGCCGAGTCCCGCCGAGCCGATTGGGCACGAGCAGGCCGACGGAGATCGCGCCTCCGAAGCCGAACGCGACGCGGTGGCAACCGTGCTGGAGCTGGGAGCTCGAACCCTGCTCCCCGACGATGTCTACGAGGACTGGCTGGTCGGCCCGCGCGAACATCTCCTCACCCGCTGGCAGGTCGTGGCGATGGAGGCCGCCAGAGGGGCGATTGACGCCGGCCGGAAGAGCGAGGCGCATGCCCTCCTCGATCAGATCCTCGACCACGACCCGACCGACGAAGCCGCCCACCGCCTGGTCATCGAGCTGTATGCGTCGGAGGGACGTCACCACTCCGCCCGGCGCCAGTTCGAGCTCTGCCGCCGTGCTCTCGCTGCCGACCTGGACGCCGAACCTTCCGCCGAGACGGGTCGCGGCGTTCCGTCGCGCCGAGGTCGCCGCCATTACGACCGCCGCCGATTTCGCACCCCGCGCTCGCCTGGTCGCCCGACAGCGCGAGCTCGGGCTTGTCGAGCCGCTACTCGACCGGCTCGCGGTGGGGCCGATCGGCCGCTCTGATCATCCGCGGGCCAGCCGGGATCGGAAAGACGCGCCTGCTCGACGAGATCCGCGAGCTAGGCCAGACCGCGGGCTGGCAAGAGCTCTCGTGGCAGGCGATTGAATCGAGCCATCCGTTCGCTTTCGCGCCCTTCGCGCTGCGACTCGGCGAGCTCGTCGCCACGGCCGAGGTGGAGGCCTGGGACGAGCCCGAGCGGAGCGCGCTGGCCACGATCCTGCCGGGCCTCGGCGTGCGCCCCCACCTCCAGTTCTCTGAACGGTCCGCCCTCGTCGCGGCGCTCGTCGCGGCGCTCGCCCGCCTCGCAAGAGGACGGCCTGCGCTCATCGCGATCGACGACCTGCCCTGGCTGGACGAGGCGTCGACCGAAGTCCTATCCGCCATCGCCTCGGGGTTCCCGGACGTGCCGATCCTGCTCGCCGTCACGTACCGCGACGAGGAGCCGGTCCCGGCTCCCGCCGCTGCCATGCTTGAAGGGCTGCGTCGAAGCGGCGCTCTCGATCTGCGCCTTGGGCCCCTGGCGGAGCGCGACATGGAGCCGCTGGTACTCGCCCACCTGGGCGGCCAATCGATCGCCCCGGAGCTCGCCGCGCGGCTCTTCGGCCAGAGCGAGGGGAATCCACTGTTCTGCCTCGAGGTGGCCCGCGACTCGGCCGAGCGAGGCGTGATCCGCCTGGACAACGAGCGGTGGCATGCGGCCGGTGGAGAGCTGCTGCGTGAGGCTCCACCGGCCGTCCGCCAGCTCGTGGCGACCCGGATCAGGTCCCTCGCCCCGGCCGCCACCAGGTTGCTCCAGACCGCCGCCGAGCTCGGTCCCGTCATCGCCTATGACACCCTCGTCGCGGTCCTGCCCGACATCGAGGGAGGCCTCATCCCGGCTCTCGATTCCGCTCTCGCGTCAGGGTTGCTCGTGGAGCGCGCTGGTGGTTACGCCTTTGCTCACCCGCTCTTCCGGATCGCGGTCGAGTCGGAGTCGGGCACCGCCCGGAGGGCAACCCTGCACCTCGCGCTCGCCAGGGCACTGGCTGGCGCCACTACGACGGATGCAGAGCACGACCCAGTCAGGCTCGCCGAGGGTTGCGCCGATCCCGGTCCGGCGGCCGATCATGCCCTCGCCGCCTACGAGCTCGGTCTCCGAGAGGCAGGGCCTCTGGCCGTAGGCCTCGGGTTCGCCGCCGGCCTGCGCGCCCGGCAGCTGTTCGATCGTAGCGCCGCGACCTCCTACCTGGAGCGGGCCACCGCGATCTGGTCGCACCTGCCGGCGGCGATGTCCACTCGCTTCGACGCCACCACCGCGTTCGTCAATCTCGCCGAGCTGCGCATGGCCGCCGACGACGAGAGTGGCGCGGAGGCGGCCTTTCGAGCAGCCCTCGATGCCGCTCGAACGG